>Ga0190272_10000205_pt1 | contig 36284 bp, 33 predicted proteins | sample Popmic504T_FD_133746 | JGI IMG/M metagenome (GOLD analysis project Ga0190272, IMG submission 133746) | Populus adjacent soil microbial communities from riparian zone of Shoshone River, Wyoming, USA - 504 T | ecosystem: Environmental > Terrestrial > Soil > Riparian zone | place: USA: Wyoming...
CGGATTCTCTATCGAGTGACGGTGACGAAAGACGAGCCGCTACACGTCGTGGATGTTGACGGAAGTAGCGACTCGCCTACGTGGTTCGACGTCGATGCGATGGCTGAGCTTCCACTTACTCCGATAGCCGAACTAGCTCGTCGTCATCTTCGTTAGCGCGCCGCGCGGAGGTTATTGCGCCCACGACACCACCGATACCCAAGCCAATGAGCGCGAGCGGTAGCGCCCAACGCACGTCGACCTCAAGGGTGCTGTTCTCAGCCACGAGGTACACCAGCGCGACGCCAGCAAACACCAGTCCGGATATCAGTGATGTTGCGTCCACCTGATGACGGTTCATGAGTTCGCTCCTTGTCCGAAGAGGTTCGCGGGGGCGTCAAGGCCCTGGTTGACGGTGATCTGGCCGACGCCGACCTCGAGGCCCAGATCCAGCGTTCCTTTCTCATCAGGCACGTCTAAGAATGTGTCGACCGACTGGTCGTTGCCGTCGGCGAGCTTCTCACCGTTCACATCAACTCTGCCGAGGCTGACGTCCGCAATGAGATTGACGTCGTAGGTGTCGGGAATTTGCACTTTGAGTTCGCCCAGACCGATCGACGCGGTCACTTCGGCGGAGCCGCCCGGCGGCATTTCAAGTTCCCGCAGGTCGAGCTTGCCTTCACCGATTCCCAACTGGAAATCGGACGTTTCGCTCACTGTTTGCGGTGTCCACGTGCGTTCACCGACGCCGCCCCTTAGCTCAAAGTTAGGAATAGCTGCAGCCAGGGCAGTGGCCAACGCGAGAGCAATGCCCAAAAAGATCAGGCCGCGGCTTCTCCCATAGATGGTTCCTACCAATAGGCCGATGGCAACGGTGGCCAGCGCACTCGCGAACATCGTTGCGGCGTTGATTGATGCGTCCGGGACGGCAAGGTTCACCATCACCAACACGCCAACCACCAGCGCGGTCGCACTTACCGTGAGCAGGCCGAGCACACTGCGCGGCTTCTTGGGAGTGGGTGGGACAGGCGGTGTCGGAACCGCCGTGTCGTAGGGACCGGCGGGCGGCGGCGTGGTTATCACCTCTGTTGGTGCCGTATACGTGCCTTCGTCCGTGGTCGTGGTCATAGCTACCGCCGTATTCGTTGTCGGTGTTGTCGGTGTTGTCGTGGAAACGGATGAGGGATTGGAGACAGATGTGTCTTCGCGCCGAATGAGCCAGTAGACAAGCGCTCCTGCTGCGATGAGCAATACCAGACCAGGCGCCCCGAAGTGCGGCCCGATACCGAGCCAGTTGCCACCTGGGACGGCCAGCATGAGCGCAACGACAACGACCACCACGACAATCATCGCGGTCTGGGTGTTGTTGTTGCCGAACAGTTGCCCAGCCGCCGATTGCTCGCGACCTTCTTCGGGAATCAGTAGCCAGGCGGCCAGGTAGAGCAGGATCCCGCCACCAGCGAACAACGTCAGTACCGCAACCAGCACGCGAACAAGAATCGGATCGACGCCGAGGTAGCGCGCCAGGCCGCCGCAAACACCCCCCAACACCCGGTCGGACTTCAGGCGCCGCAGGGGAGGACGCGGTGGTGCCTGTACGGCGCCAGGTGGGGGTGGCGCGGAGGCTGCGCTAGGTGTGGAATCGCTCATACCAACAGTGAACGCGCCCTGCGCGTCGACCGGTATCGGCAATGCCCCTGAGACGACCCTGAACCTGTGGCCGGGCAAGCGGGGGTCCCCGGCAGGGGCTCAGGGGATGATCTGGACCCCCGCTTCGTGTGACGATGCCACCGTGAGTTTCCAAGAACCCGTGAGTATCCAAAACCCCGTGAGCATTCCGGCCCTGGACGGCGAGCGCAGGGGCGCAGACAACGCCAGGCTGCAGCGCGCTCAGCAGGGACGCCTGGTCGCCGGAGTCGCGCGGGGAGTCGCCAACCATCTACACGTCGACGTGTTGTGGGTGCGATTCACGTTCCTTGTGCTGGTCTTCTTTGGTGGCATGGGGGTGGTGCTCTACGGCGCACTTTGGATTTTTGTCCCCGTCCAGACCGACGAGCAGCAGACCTCGCGCTCGACATCATGGACCCTGCTCATCAGCCTGGGCGCGATCGTCGCCGGCGGCGCAGTGGTCTTGCAGCTGGCCGGGGTACTGCCTGCCAGCGCTTTTCCGGTCGTGCTTGTGGTGCTCGGCGCCGCGCTGGTGTGGTCACGCACCGACGACGAGCAACGGCAGAGACTCGCGGGAGCGTCCGGGCTGCGAGCTCGACGTCTCGGCTGGTTTCAAGTTCTCCTGGGGGCAGGTCTGGTCATTGTCGGCGCCACCGTCTTTCTCGCTGCTCGTGGATCGCTCACCGAGGCGGCCCGGGTGTTAGTCGCGGCGGTCGTGCTTGCTGTCGGAGTAGGCCTGCTGGTTGCGCCATGGGCGGTCAGCGTGTGGCGCGAACGTGACGCCGAGCGGCGCGCCCGCATCCGCAGCGAAGAGCGCGCCGAGATCGCCGCGCACGTGCACGACTCCGTGCTGCAAACGCTCACACTGATTCAGCGAAGCGCGGCCGACCCGAACGCAGTGGCCAAACTCGCGCGCGCCCAAGAACGTGACCTCCGGCACTGGTTGTACGAGCCCGTGCCCGATTCCTCCACGACGTTGCGGGGCGCGTTGGAAGCCGCTACCGCCGAGATTGAAGACGCGCACGGTCGACGCATCGACATCGTCTGTGTCGGCGATGCACCGCTTGATGCGCGACTGACAGCGCTTGTCGCAGCCGCTCGAGAAGCAATGCTCAATGCGGTCAAGCACGGTGGCAACAGCACCGTCTCCACCTACGCGGAAGTCGCAGAGGGTTTCGTCACGCTGTACGTCAGGGATCGCGGACCTGGCTTCGACCTCGACGAGATTGCCGACGACCGTAGGGGAGTACGCGACTCCATCGTGGGCCGCATGGCACGGCATGGTGGCGAAGCGACCATTTCTCGACTCGAAGAAGAGGGCCAGACCCTCGGTATGTCCGTTGAACTACGAATGAAGGTGACGCCGTGAGCGAGGCTTCGCAACCGACGGTTGTGTTGGTCGACGACCACCGAATGTTCCGCACTGGAGTGCGAGCCGAACTCGGCGACCTGGTGGACGTGGTGGCAGAGGCAGCCGACGTCGACGAGGCAGTGGCAGTCGTACTGGCCAACAAGCCAGACGTGGTACTGCTCGACGTTCACCTCCCCGGCGGTGACGCCCGGGAGGTCCTCCGCCAGTGCGCGCACCGTGTCCCGGACACTAAATTTCTGGCGCTTTCGGTGTCGGACGCCGCCGAAGATGTCATTGCCACGATTCGGGCTGGCGCCCGCGGCTATGTGACCAAGTCAATCTCTGGGGAGGAGTTGGCGGCCGCGATCCGGCGCGTCGCCGACGGAGACGCGGTGTTCTCGCCGCGGCTAGCGGGCTTTGTGCTCGACGCCTTTGCTGGCAGCGCCGAAGTCCCCGTCGTCGACGAAGAACTCGACTTGCTTTCACCGCGCGAACGAGAAGTGATGCGGCTGATTGCGCGCGGCTACACCTATAAGGAGACCGCGCAAGAACTGTTCTTGTCGGTGAAGACGATTGAGACACATGTCTCTAACGTGTTGCGCAAACTGCAGCTGTCGAACCGCAACGAATTGGCGCGCTGGGCCAGCGACCGCCGACTCCTCTAGCAGCGCGTTGTATCAGAGCGCGTTGTATCAGAGCGCGTTGTATCAGGCAGGTACTCACGCGGTGGAAACTACTTGGAAGGCTTCGGCCAACCGTCCTTCCGGTAAGCCGAACCGCTCACCCATCATGGTGCCCCAGCCCCGCAAGAAGGTGTCCAGATCTTCGAAGTGACTGGTCTGCGACTCATGGGCAAGCAGCGCCTGCACTTTCTGGTCGAAGGTGTCGGTGACGTCGACAGCGTGGTCTGGGTTCGGGCCGGCCATCACCCACGTTTCGCCCACTGTCCATGCGTCCAAACCTTCGTCGGCGAGCAGCGAGGTGTGTGCGAACGGGTTGCGCGCGTCCGGGTAGATGGCCTGAATAGCGGCCTCACCGGCGGCAAGATGGTCGGGGTGCGAGGCCTGAATCCGCGCCCAGTTGCGCTCGGGTGACTGAATGAGCATGCGGTCAGGGCGCACGGTGCGAATGACTCGGCTGATGTCACGTCGCAGGTCGTGGGTGACGGTGAGCTCGCCGTCGCGGTAGCCAAGAAAGTGGAGATCGGTCACGCCGCAAATCTTGGCGGCCGCCGTCTGTTCTTCGCGGCGAATACGTGGGATCTCGCTCCGCGGGACTGAGGGGTCGAAGCCGCCAGCGTCGCCATCAGTGATGATGCAGTACGTGACGTCGATACCTCGGGCAGTCCACCCCGAGATCGTTCCGGACGCACCGAAATCGACGTCGTCAGGGTGGGCAGTAACCACCAAAATGCGTTCGATCTCCGAGTCGTTGATCGGGTCAGCCAACGGTGTCAACCTTTCTGATCATTCAGCAACGAGGGCGCGTGGTGCGTCAGTAGTGCGCCGAATGGGTGATACCCACCGATCCCTACTGGGCCATGGTAGGCAGGGACCTACAGCGTGCCGCCCACGCGGCCGACTGACGAACATATGCCACGGAACCTAACAACGCGCCGCCTGTCAGCCATTCCGGTGCTGCTGGCCATGGTGGCGACCCTGTTTCCGCTGGTGACGATGACGGCCGCTGCTGCCGCGGGCCGGACGCCGGACACCCCTCGCTTTGGTCGTGCGATCGAGCCGTACTCCGGCTACGAGGCCAACACCGTCTGCAATCCAGTGAACACCCCCGGGGCCAACAAGTTGGCCCGCATGATCCGCAAGACCTATGGCCAAGACGAGGTCATCGGCATCTCGCGCAATGCCTGCTACACGACGTCCGAACACAACGACGGTCGCGCCCTTGACTGGATGATTGACGCATCGCGACCGGCGCAGAAAGCGAAGGCGAACGACTTCCTCAAGTGGCTGCTCGCCACCGACAAGCACGGAAACAGGCATGCCATGGCACGCCGCTTGGGCGTGATGTACATCATCTTCAACCGAAAGATGTGGCGCTCTTACGACCCGGGATGGAGCAGTTACTCCGGCACCAATCCTCATACCGACCACATTCACATCAGTTTGGGCTACGACGGGTCCAGCGGACGCTCGTCTTTCTGGACGGGCAACGCGTTGACCGGTTCGTGTTATCCGCAATCGTTGACAACAGGTGCGCCGCGCGTTGTTACCGATCCCATGCGCTACGTACCCGTGACCCCCACGCGCCTAGCCTCTACTGACTCTGGTGCTGGCCTCGGCTCTCCGTGCCGGCTCTACGCATCGTCGTCCTACTCGCAGCGACGCGTCGACGTCGATGTCACGCGAGGAGGCGCGGTACCCGGTACGGGTGTCGCAGCCGTTGCCCTGCAGGTGTCCATGCGTAAACCGAATTGGGACTCGTTCTTAACGGCTGGGCCAGCCGGCGGCGCCATTCCCAAGGTGCGTCGCATCTCGGCGCTGCAGAACAAGACCAGCTCCTCGATGATGGTGCTGCCTGTTGGAGCCGACGACAAAGTCAGTTTCTTCACCAACCTCGGCGCGACCGACCTTGCGGTGAGCGTGGTCGGCTACTACGTCGATCCCGATGCGCCGGCGTCGGTTCGGCATCGCATCGCCGAAGACGGGGGCGACCAGTATGACCCCGTCGATGCGCGCCGCCTCTATACCAACGTCGACCTGCCGGACGGCCGCCGTTTCAAAGCAGTTGTCGCCGGCAAATCGGGCACCGACAACGACTCCACTGCCGCAGTGGTCTCGGTCAACGTCGCGAAAGGAAAGGGTGGCGGGAACCTCTACGTCTACCCAGCGGGCGCAGATCGTCCCAAGGCGCCACTCATGACGTACGGCGCTGGCGGGCAAACGGTGCAGACGGCCATCCGCCTGGGGCGCGACGGCGCTTTCATTGTGGAGAATCTAGGGTCGCGACGCAGCGTCGACCTCGATGTGCAAGGTGCGTACGAACCCGCCCCGCTCGGCGGTGGCCGCAACTATGCAGCCCGCAAGACACCCCGGGCAGTGGTTGATACTGCCAACAACCTCGGCCTTCGTGCGCTCGCGCCGGGAACAATCAAAGACTTCTCGGTTCGAGACGCGGTAACACGCGGAACAGCTGCTGTCATGCTGCAAGTGACGGTGCGTCGGCCGGCGTCGGATGCCGCCCTGACGTTCTGGCGCCCCGGCAGTCAGTTCCCCGGCACCCGCGACCTGACGATCGGACGTGGCAACGTGGTCTCTGGCGTCGTGGTGGCACCGGTGAGTGATAAGCGGACGGTGCGGGTCCGCAATCTCGGCGGCAAAGGGCTCGACCTGGACGTCGCAGTCCTCGGGTCGTTTCGGTAGCACGGTCGTTCCGGCAGCACGGTCGTTCCGGCAGCACGGTCGTTCCGGTAGTCACAGCAGTCGTCAGCGCCGGCTTCTAGACTGCGGCGGTGACCTCCCTTTTCGATGACTTGCCGGAGTTTTTGGCGACCGCCGATGCGGCTCGCGCCGCGGGGCAGTCCGCCAAGACACCGGCCATCGACACCAAGGCTCTGCTCGACGGTCTAAACGATCAGCAACGCGCGGCAGTGCTCCACGAAGGTTCTCCGCTCTTGATCGTGGCGGGCGCAGGGTCGGGTAAGACGCGCGTCCTTACGCACCGCATCGCCTACTTGCTCGCAGCTCGCGGCGCCGCGCCCGGACAGATCCTGGCGATCACCTTCACGAACAAAGCCGCCGGTGAGATGAGAGAGCGAGTGTCTGCACTCGTCGGACCGCGCGCCAAGTCGATGTGGGTGTCCACCTTCCACTCGGCATGCGTACGCATCCTGCGCTCAGAGCACAAACGACTCGGCATGAGGTCGTCGTTCTCCATCTACGACCAGACCGATTCGCTGCGACTCATGACGTTTGTCTGCCGCGATCTCGACCTCGACGTCAAGCAGTACCCCCCTCGATCCTTCGTCGCCCAGGTCAGCAATCTCAAGAACGAGCTCATCGACTGGGAAACCTATCGAAGCCGCGCGGCCAACCACACCGAACAGATGCTTGCCGAGGCTTACCAGCGCTACCAAGAAAGACTTCGCGAAGCGAATGCCTTCGACTTCGACGACCTCATCATGACCACCGTCAATCTCTTGCAGGCATTCCCCGATGTTGCTGAGCACTACCGCCGCAGGTTTCGCCATGTACTCGTCGACGAGTACCAGGACACCAACCACGCCCAATATGTGCTCGTCAAAGAACTTGTAGGCCCACCAGATGGCCCAGCAGGTGACCGAGCAGATGGCCCAGCATTGAACCCAGCGGAACTGTGCGTCGTGGGCGATGCCGACCAGAGCATCTACGCCTTCCGCGGTGCCACCATTCGCAATATCTTGCAGTTCGAGGAGGACTACCCAAACGCCCGCACTATTTTGCTTGAGCAGAACTATCGCTCCACCCAAAACATCCTCTCCGCCGCGAACGCGGTAATCAGCAAGAATCTCAATCGCAAGCCCAAGAAGTTGTGGAGCGACTCTGGGTCTGGCTGGCCGATCGTTGGGTATGTCGCCGACAACGAGCACGATGAGGCTTCGTTCGTTGCGCAGACCGTCGATGAGCTCAGCGACCAGGGAAAGGCCAAGCCCAAGGACGTCGCGGTCTTTTACCGAACCAACTCGCAGTCACGCGTCTTCGAAGAAGTCTTCATTCGGGTGGGTCTGCCGTACAAAGTGGTGGGGGGAGTGCGTTTCTACGAGCGCCGCGAAGTACGCGACGCGCTCGCCTATTTGCGCGTGCTCGCGAATCCCGACGACGTCGTGTCCCTTCGCCGAATTCTCAATACCCCGCGGCGCGGCATCGGAGACAAAGCCGAGCAAGCCGTCGAGAGTTATGCAGAGCGTCAACGCATCACGTTCACGCAGGCTCTGAGTCAGGTCGACGAAATCCCGGGGCTGCAAGCGCGATCGGTGAATGCTATTTCCGCTTTCGTTCGGCTGATCGAGGCGCTGCGAACCCTGGCAGAGTCGGGGGCCGGCCCGGCCACGCAGTTAGAGGCGGTCCTCGAGCAGACGGGATACCTCGCAGAGTTGCAGGCCTCCAACGATCCTCAAGATGAGTCGCGGATCGAGAACCTCCGCGAGTTTGAGGCGGTAGCGCGCGAGTTCGAAGACGAACATCCCGAAGGCGAGCTTGCTGAGTTCCTTGAACAAGTCTCGTTGGTAGCCGATTCGGACGAGATCCCAGAGGGGCAGGAGGATTCTGGGGTCGTCACGCTCATGACACTGCACACGGCGAAGGGTCTTGAGTTCCCTGTCGTGTTCCTCACCGGGCTCGAAGACGGCATCTTCCCGCACATGCGGTCGCTGGGCGACACCAAGGAGCTGGAAGAAGAACGTCGGCTCGCCTATGTCGGGATCACGCGGTCCCGGGAGCGGCTCCATCTGTCTCGAGCGGTCATGCGTTCAGCGTGGGGGTCGCCTCAGTGGTATCCGCCGTCCCGCTTCTTGGAAGAGATTCCCGAAGAGTTGGTGGAATGGCAGCGCGTCGACGCCGGTCCCTCGGCCCCGCCGCCTGCTGTTTCTCGAGTGGCCACCCGGCCAGGAGTTAAGTCGCCGGGCAATCGACCAGTCATCAGCCTGCACGCGGGAGATCGTGTGACGCACGACCGTTATGGCCTCGGCACTGTGGTCGCTACCGAAGGAGCAGCAGAGAAGTCGTCGGCGACCGTCGACTTCGGCGATGAAGGGGTCAAGCGGCTGCTGCTGCGTTACGCGCCCGTCGAAAAGCTGTAGTCCCCACAGGCTGTAGGCCGTATAGGGCTGCGAGGAACCAGTCGGTCAGCCAGCACCATGTTTGCGCAGCCAGGCCATCGGATCTGCAGCCTCGCCACCGCCGGGATGGAACTCAAAGTGCAGATGGTTTCCGTAGCAGTTGCCCGTGCAGCCGACGTAGCCGATCACTTCACCTGGTTCCACCGTGCCACTCGTTCGCTCGAGTGACGACAGGTGTGCGTACCAGGTCTGGTTGCCGTCGGGATGGGTGATTTCCACCTTGTTGCCGTAAGCATCGCTCCACCCGGCAAACGTGATGGTGCCGCCGCTAGCGGCAACAACGGGCGTGCCATAGGGAGCGGTGAAATCTTGGCCGGTGTGGTAGCCGCTGCTCCACGACGAACCAGCCTCACCGAAGTAGGAAGTCAGAGATGCGCCGGAGATGGGCGAAACCCACTGGCCAATCAGGCGCTCGGCCGCGCGTGCAGCTCGTTCGCGCGCCTGTTCCCGGCGTTCCTGTCGCAGTTCGCGACGTTCTCGCTGCGCTCGCTTTTCCGTTCGGATTTCTCGCTGGGCCTGCTGCAGGATGAGGGTCTGTTCGCGTTCGATCGCGCGCACCGTTCGTAAGAACTCAACAGGCGAATTGTTTGCCAAGCTGTTGCTGGTCTGGGACACACTCGTTGGCCCGGCAACTTCCACGTCTGCTGTTGCTGCTTCTGGCGATGCCGATGCCGGGGATCCACCATAGAGAAACAAAGCGGCGCAGGAGAGCGCCACGACGCTACTTAGGGAAGGCATGCGAATCTCCGAGCGTTGGTGGTCATAGATGGCGCTGACCACGGTCGGGCACAACGCGGGAGCGACGCTAACAAGAGCAAGCACTCGATGCGAATCGCTTGTGGATACTGGGAAATCGTGAGCACGACAGGGAGTAACACTCATCAAGGCCCGTGTGCTGACCGTTACCGGGTGTGAAGGCCCAAGCACTCACGCGCAGTAGCGGTTCCCCGGCTGGCTGTGATGGTTGTCACGTGCGTCCGTTAGGCTCCCGAACGTGACGAGCAGCATTCCTTCAAGAAAGCCGATTCGCGTGGTCATCGCCAAACCCGGGCTCGATGGACACGACCGCGGCGCCAAGGTTGTCGCGCGTGCGCTGCGCGATGCCGGCATCGAAGTGGTCTACACCGGGCTCCACCAAACACCAGAACAAGTGGTCGATGCGGCCATCCAAGAAGATGCCGACGCCATCGGGCTTTCCATTCTTTCTGGTGCGCACATGACGCTGTTCCCCAAGGTTGTGGAGTTGCTTCGCGAACGAGACGCGGCCGACATCGTGGTGTTCGGCGGGGGAATCATCCCCGACGACGACATCCCTCAGCTGGAGGCCGCTGGCGTTGCCAAGGTGTTTACGCCGGGTACGCCAACGTACGACATCGTCGACTGGGTGAGGGCCAGCGTCGCACAGTCCGCCTAGTCACAACAAGGGAGCGATCCGATGAACTTGACACATGGACTTTTTGGATGGGTCGACAACACCAGCCCCGACGTGGAAGCCTCCCGCGCCTTCTATGAAGGCCTGTTCGGTTGGACGTCCATCGACACGCCCATGCCTGGCGGGCCGACATACACGCAGTTCTACAAAGACGGGAAGCTAGTGGCCGGGCTCGGGCCGATGCTCGACGATATGCGTGCCGCCGGCGTCCCGCCCCTGTGGAGTTCCTACGTCATCGTTACCGACGCAGCCGCCATCACCAAGGCGGCGGAGGCTGCTGGTGGTCAGGTCGTGATGCCGGCCATGGACATCCTGACGCAAGGTCGCATGGCGATGATTTCTGATCCATCGGGCGCCACCCTCGGTGTCTGGGAACCCATCGATCACCAGGGCGCGGAAATGTTCAACGAACCGGGCTCACTTACCTGGAACGAGTTGCAAAGCCGCAACCTCGAGCCAGCCAAGGCTTTCTACACCGACGTGTTTGGCTGGCGTTGGGTCGATGGCCAGGTGCCCGGCGCTGACTACTACGTCGGCAATCTCGATGCTAAGAGCGGCGACGACAAGTCCAATTGTGGCGCCATGCCCATGCCCGACATGGTTCCCCCATCAGCTCCAAGCATGTGGATGGTCTATTTCGCTGTCGCCGACTGCGACGAAAGCGTCGCCCGCGCACAGCAACTCGGGGGAACCGTCTTCTTGCCTCCCATGGACATGGGGCCAGGCCGTTTCGCCGGAGTCACTGATCCGGTCGGCGCCATGTTTTTCTTTGGGTCGATGCCTACGTCGTAGGAGCGATCCCGGCGCTGTCGTCAGTCCCGCTCCCCGTGCCGCTTAAGCAGCCGTCTAGAGTTTGCGCGACGGCCTCGACGGATGCGGGAGCAGCGCGTGGACCTTTTTGAGTATCAAGCAAAAGAGTTGTTTGCCAAGCACGGCGTCCCAGTGACGCCCGGCACGGTGGCAACGACAGCCGAGCAGGCCAGGGATGCCGCGTCGGCTTATGGCGGCACGGTCGTAGTCAAAGCGCAGGTCAAGACCGGGGGGCGCGGCAAGGCCGGCGGCGTCAAGCTCGCCGACGACGCGGCTGATGCGCAGGCCAAGGCCGAGCAGATCCTCGGCCTGGACATCAAAGGCCACATCGTCCGACGCTTGCTCATCACTCCCGCTGCCGACATCGCCAGCGAGTACTACGTCTCATTCTTGCTCGATCGCGCCAATCGCACCTACCTCGCGATGGCGAGCGTCGAAGGCGGCATGGACATCGAAGAGGTAGCGCGCACCAAGCCGGAAGCGCTGGCGAAGGTGCCCATTGATGCCATCATCGGCGTCGACGACGCGAAGGCACGTGAGATCGTGCGGGCCGCTCGCTTCCCCTCCGAGGTAGCCGACGAGGTCGCGGCAGTGCTGGTGAGCCTTTGGCAGGTTTTGGTCAAGGAAGATGCCACCCTCGTTGAGGTCAACCCGCTGGTGAAGTCAGGCGAGGGCCGCATTCTTGCGCTGGACGGCAAGGTGAGCCTCGATGCCAATGCCGACTTCCGACACCCCGAGCATGCAGAGCTTGTTGTTAACGATGAGACCGATCCGCTCGAACTTGCTGCCAAAGACAAGGGCCTCAACTACGTCAAGCTCGACGGCTCTGTTGGCATCATCGGCAACGGGGCGGGCTTGGTGATGAGCACGCTCGACGTCGTCGCCTACGCAGGAGAAAAGTTCGGTGGCGTCAAGCCTGCCAATTTCCTTGATATCGGCGGCGGGGCATCAGCGCAGGTGATGGCGGACGGCCTCGAGATCATCCTCAGCGACCGGCAGGTCAACGCCGTGCTCGTCAACGTGTTCGGCGGCATCACCTCGTGTGACGCGGTGGCGAACGGGATCGTGCAAGCCTTCGCGATGCTCGATGAGCGCGGTGAAGCCGTCAGCAAGCCGGTCGTGGTCCGACTCGACGGCAACAACGCTCCCGAAGGCCGACGAATCTTAGAAGATGCGCAACACGACATCATCGAACTTGTTGACACGATGGACGACGCGGCTCGTCGCGTTGCTGAGCTCGCGGCTGCGAAGTAGGGGGCAGGGAATGTCTGTGTGGCTCGGCAAGGACAGTCGCATCCTCGTTCAGGGAATCACCGGCTCGGAGGGCACTAAACACACGCGTCGGATGGTCGCCTCCGGCGCGAACATCGTTGCGGGGGTAACCCCCGGCAAGGGCGGCCAGACCGTTGATGGCGGTGGCGAAAGTGATATCCCCGTCTTCGGTTCTGTTGCCGAGGCGACCAGCGAAACAGGAGCCGACGTTTCCGTTGTCTTCGTGCCACCGCGGTTTGCCAAGGGTGCGGTGACCGAGGCCGTCGATGCCAAGATTCCTCTGTGTGTGGTCATCACCGAGGGCATTCCTGTCGGCGACACCGCTCACTTTTTCCAATACGCCAAGAACGCCGGAGTGACTCGCATCATCGGGCCTAACTGTCCCGGTATCATCAGCCCGGGCCAGTCAAACGCCGGCATCATCCCGGCTGATATCACCGGGCCTGGGCCGATCGGTCTCGTTAGCAAGAGCGGCACGCTCACCTACCAGATGATGTACGAGCTGCGTGACTTCGGATTCTCTACTGGCATCGGCATCGGCGGCGATCCGGTCATCGGCACGACGCACATCGATGCGTTGTCTGCATTCGAAGCCGATCCCGACACCACCGCCATAGTGATGATTGGCGAAATCGGCGGTGACGCGGAAGAGCGTGCGGCCGCCTTTATCGAGAAGAACGTGAGTAAGCCGGTCGTCGGGTACGTCGCTGGCTTTACTGCCCCAGAGGGGAAGACGATGGGGCACGCCGGAGCCATCGTGTCCGGCTCCAGCGGCACGGCGGAGGGTAAGAAGCAGGCACTGGAAGCGGCCGGAGTGCGTGTCGGCAAGACTCCGAGTGAGACCGCCGCGCTCATGCGCGACATCCTTTCGTCGCGCTAGCGTTCACTGGTTTTCATCGGGCTGGCTTTCATCAGGCTGGGCGCGCCTGCGACAGATCTCCGGCGCTGCGGGTGACGATGGTGGTGATGTCTGCCACCCGACCGCCTCCCACTCAATCGGCTGCAACCCAATCGGTTGCCCGCCCCGACCTCACCAGCGCCAGTTTGTCGGCGTGCGCGAATGCGGTGATAGCGGCGGTCGTCGGGTTGTCCATCGCAGTAATTGTGGGGGTGTGCGCTTGGGTTATTGCCCCGCATGCTGCCGAGAGCGGACCTGAAGTCGCGGTCCGTACTGCTGCGGGGTTTTGGGTCTTGGCGCATCACGTACCCATTGAGTTGCCCACCGGACCTCTGGCCTTGACGCCCCTTGGTTTGATGCTGATCCCCGCGTTCTTGCTATATGTCGCAGGGCGTCAGGTTGCTCGAGTGGCTAAGCCCCGGCGGCCCGCCGACGTGGTCCGGTTCCTGCTGCCTATGTCGCTGACCTACGCGCTGATCACTGCGATCGTCGCCGGGGTGGCCGCACCTGAGCAAGCCCGTTCTCATGCCTGGCAGGCATTTGTCACCGGATTTGTCTTTTGCTTCGTTTTCGCAGGAGTCGGCATCTCGCGTGCGAGCGGTTTGGCAGCCGTCCTTTGGGGCCGTCTGCCATTGGCGGCGCGAGAGTCGATTCTCGGCGGTGTCGTGGGTGCCATGGTGCTGCTCGCCTTTGGTGCGGCCATCACCACCATGGCGCTCCTCGTTGGGTTCCCCGAGGCCGTCGAAATGTTTCGCGCCCTTGAGCCCGACGCGTTCGGTGGCGTTGTATTGGTCGTGCTCTGTCTCTGCTTTGTCCCCAATTTGGTGATCTGGGCAACCGCCTTCAGCACCGGGATTGGTTTTGACCTGGGAGTGTCAGGGGCTGTCTCTCCACGTGGTGTCGACTACGGCGCATTGCCGGTGTTCCCACCGCTCACTGTGATTCCGCCGGAAGGCCAGCCCGGAGCGTTAGCGATGTTCTCGCTCATGGTGCCCCTCGTTGCCGGCGTGCTCACCGGATACTTTCTCTATCGCCGTCTCCCTGATACCAGTCCGGCGCGACTGGCGGCGTTGGCCGGTGGTAGCGGGGCCAGCTGCGGCGTCATCGTCGGTGCCCTTGCTTGGCTCAGCGCCGGATCGGTGGCGTCGGGAGAGTTTGCTGCCGTCGGCCCTGTGTGGTGGTCGGTGGGAGTCGTCGTTGCGCTTGAGGTGGGGCTGGTCGCCACGGTCGTCGCTTGGGAGTCTTGTCGGCGTCACTGGACGCCACACGGGCGTCGACCTTGGCGTCCAGGGGGAAGCCACAACTGGACGATCGATCTGCGCGAACAACGCGGACGGCTGATGGGCAAACTGCGCTCCCGATAGGGTCAGCGGCTGTGACGCGCGCGCGATTGGTCGTTCTGGTTTCAGGGGCGGGCACCAACCTGCAGGCGCTCATCGACGCATCGAAAGATCCGCAATATCCAGCTGATGTAGTTGCCGTCGGATCAGACCGCCCGGACATCGAGGCCCTGGCGCGTGCGGAGGAGGCGGGCATCCCGAGTTTTGTGACGGACGTTTCCCAATTCCAGCGGCGCGCCCAATGGGACAGTTCGCTGGCAGACCACGTCGCCACGTTCGCCCCCGACCTGATCGTGCTGGCCGGCTTCATGAAACTCAACGGGCCGTCGTTTCTGGCGCGTTTCCCGGATCGCGTGATCAACACCCATCCGGCGCTCTTGCCGTCATTCCCCGGCATGCATGGACCCCGAGACGCCCTGCAGCACGGCGTCACGGTGACGGGGTGCACGATCTTCCTTGTCGACGAGGGTGTCGACACCGGACCGATTGTGGCCCAGGCTGCAGTGGAAGTGATGCCCGGTGACTCCGAGGAAGCACTTCACATGCGCATCAAAGAAAAGGAACGACAGTTGTTGGTGCAGACGGTAGCGAAAATGGTGACCACGCCGTATCACGTCGTGGAAAGAAAGGTCGTCTGGTCGTGACGCAGAGTTCCCAGCAGGATTCACAGCAGAGTTCACAGCAGCGCATTCCGATCCGACGTGCGCTCATCAGTGTCTACGACAAGACCGGCTTGGAAGAACTTGCGCTCGGTTTGCATAAGTTGGGTGTAGCCCTGGTATCCACCGGTTCCACGGCTTCCCGCATCACTGATGCCGGAGTGCCGGTCACCAAGGTGGAAGAGTTGACCGGGTTTCCGGAGTGCCTGGAAGGGCGAGTGAAGACTCTTCACCCCAAGGTGCACGCGGGCATCCTCGCCGATCGGCGAAAGAGCGAGCATGTCGAGCAACTGAAGGACCTCGACATCGAACCCTTCGAGCTGGTGGTGAGCAACCTCTATCCGTTCACCCAGACGGTGGCATCGGGTGCATCGCCAGACGAGTGCGTGGAGCAGATCGATATCGGTGGCCCTTCGATGGTCAGGGCTGCGGCCAAGAACCACCCGTCGGTGGCGATCGTTGTATCGCCCGACAGGTACGACGATGTTTTGGCAGCGGCAGACGCCGGAGGATTCACCCTTGAGCAGCGGCAACAGTTAGCCCTGGCGGCCTTCACGCACACGGCGTCGTACGACATCGCGGTGGCTTCGTGGATGGGCAGCGTGCTCGCGCCCGGTGGCAGCGACAATGGCTTTCCCGAGTGGGTGGGCGCGTCGTGGGACCGCGGAGCGGTGCTGCGTTACGGCGAGAACCCTCATCAGCGGGCCGCCATCTACAAGCAAGGCCACGGTGCACCTGGCCTCGCGCAGTCAGAACAGTTGCACGGCAAGCCGATGTCCTACAACAACTACATCGACTCCGACGCTGCTCGGCGGGCGGCCTACGACCACCAAGAGCCGTGCGTTGCCATCATCAAGCACGCCAACCCATGCGGGATTGCTGTCGCCACGGATGTGGCTGCGGCCTACTGTAAAGCCTTCGAATGCGATCCCGTCTCCGCATTCGGCGGAGTAGTCGCGGCGAACCGCCCGATCACCGCCGCCATGGCGGAGGCGATGGCCGATGTCTTTACCGAGGTGGTCGTCGCACCAGACTTTGAAGCAGATGCTCTGCAGATTTTGCGAGAAAAGAAGAATGTCCGACTCTTGCGCTGCGCCGGCATTCACCCAGGTGCAAGGGTGGAAACCCGCGCGATCAGTGGCGGGCTGCTGCTGCAGTCCGTCGACGACGTCGAGGCGGAGGGTGACGACCCCAAGAACTGGCAGCTGGCTGTGGGTGAAGCAGCCGACGAAGCCATGCTGAACGACTTGGAGTTTGCCTGGCGGGCTTGCCGGTCGGTCAAGTCGAACGCCATCCTGTTGGCGAAAGATGGCGCCAGTGTTGGCGTCGGTATGGGGCAGGTCAGCCGCGTCGACTCAGCACGACTTGCCGTCCTTCGGGCTGGCGAAGTGCGGGCACAGGGTGCGGTCGCCGCGTCCGACGCGTTCTTCCCGTTCCCTGACGGCTTACTCGTGCTCGTCGAAGCCGGTGTCAATGCGGTTGTCCAGCCGGGAGGCTCGATGCGTGACGACGAGGTGAAGGCGGCAGCCGAGGCAGCCGGAGTGACGATGTACTTCACCAACACACGACACTTTTTCCATTGAGCGCCCAAACTGTGCCCCGGTTCCCCCGTTGTGCCCCGGTGTACCGAGTAAGGAGTCGTTGTGACCTATCGAATGCCCGCTGAATGGGAGCGTCACACCCGCACCTGGATGGCATTGCCGCCCCAACACGGTTACGTGGCGACTCAGGATCCTGATGCGCTGGCAGCTTGGACCGCGACCGCTAACGCAGTCGCGGGCTTTGAACCTGTGTCGTTGCTCGCGACGCCGGCATCGATTGCGGCTGTCGGGGCCGAGCTCGATAGCGCAATCGAACTCGTGGAGGCCGAGCTCGACGACGGTTGGCTGCGAGACAGCGGTCCGACGTTCGTGGTCGACGACAGCGCCGGCGACTCGGCGGGTGCTCTCGGAGCCGTTCACTGGACGTTCAATGCATGGGGTGGCATCGCCGACTCGTGGCAGAATGACGCCCGCATCGGCGCAAGCGTTGCCGACCGCGCTGGCGCGAAACTCTTACCGAGCAAGATGGTCAACGAGGGCGGTGGCGTCTGCGTCGATGGTGAGGGCACCGTCATCGTCACTGAAAGCGTGCAGCTGAACGACCGCCGGAACCCCGGGTGGACCAAAGAGCAGGTCGAGGACGAGCTCGCCAGAACCATCGGGGCAACGACCGTTATCTGGCTCGAACGCGGGCTGATGGGGGACATGCAGGAGTTTCGGCCCATGGTGGCTACCAATGGACACGTCGACGTGCTGGCAGCGTTCGTCCGACCAGGAGTCGTGGTTGTTCACGGCCAGCCAGATCCCGATCACTACGACCATGCAGTGATGGCCGAGAACACCCGACGCCTGAGGGAAGCCACCGATGCTCGCGGCAGGAAGCTGGAAATCATCACCATCGATGCGCCGGTAGACACCGTGATCGATGACGTCTCCGTCGATCACAGCTACGTCAACTTTTCGTATGTCAATGACGGCATCGTGATGTCTACCTTTGGTGATGAACGCGCAGACGCGAATGCGCAGAGCATCTTCAAGGAGCTGTTCCCCGAAAAGCAGATCGCCATGGTTAATGCCGAGCCCATCTTCCGCAACGGTGGAGGGGTCCACTGCATTACCCAGCACGAGCCCGATGTCGCTGCGCTGACCTCACGCTCGTCGGCGGAGCGTGACGCATCGCACTGACGGAAAGCACGCGGGTTGCCGGCACCGTGGCATTCCTCGCAGGCGCCATCGTCGCGGTGCAGGGACGCATCAATGGCGAACTAGCCGATGTTGCCGACGACGGACTCCTCGCTGCGGTTGTGAACTTCTCCGTCGGCCTGGTGGCACTGTGCCTTCTGGTCCTGACTCGCCGCTCCGGACGCGCGGCACTCATGGGCATTCCCGCGCAGATTCGCATTGGAGCACTGCCTTGGTGGACCCTGCTCGGAGGTTTCGGCGGGGCGAGCTTTGTTGCCGCCCAGGGCCTCACGGTTCCCGCCCTGGGGGTCGCGTTGTTCACCGTCGCAACGGTCGCTGGGCAGACCGGCATGAGTTTGGCGGTCGACAGGTGGGGTTTAGGCCCCTCAGGCCATCTTCCTGTCTCAGCGCTTCGCATCATTGCCGCCGTGCTCGCCACCGTTGCAGTCTTTGTCGCGTCATCGGGGCGAGACGGAGACGGTGACAACAACGCGCGCCTGCTCGTGCTGCTGGCGTTGTTGGCAGGAGCTGCGGTGGCGTTTCAAGCGGCTTTCAACGGACGCGTCTCGGTGGCAACTGGCCTCCCAACGGTTGCAGCTCTGGTCAACTTCACTGTGGGGTTGGTGGTGCTGCTGGTGATCTGGGGTATCCAGCGGGGGGCACGCGAACAGATCGACGGATCTCTGCCAGCGTTCACCGACAAACCGTGGCTCTACGTCGGAGGACTGCTCGGGTTGCTGTTCGTGGTGAGCGCTGCTTGGTCGGTGCGCGCACTGGGCGTCTTGCTGTTCTCGCTGGTCGTCATCGCCGGAAGCTTGGTAGGCGCGGTGGCCGTCGACATCGTCGCGCCGACGGAGGGAGCCTCGTTCACCTGGGCCCTGGTTGTGGGCCTGGCCATGACCTTCCTAGCCGTGGGATTGGCGAGTGTGCGACGGAGCGGCAAGGCCGCATGGCAGGATTCGGTCTCGTGACAGCCACAATCTTGGACGGCAAGGCCACCGCCGCTGCCATTAAGTCCGAACTCGCCGCCCGCGTGTCCATCCTCAACAAGCAAGGCATCAAGCCCGGGCTTGGAACGATCTTGGTGGGCGACGATCCTGGCAGCCATGCCTACGTCGGCGGCAAGCACAAGGACTGCGCCGAGGTTGGCATTGCCAGCATCAAGCGCGAGCTGCCGGACACCGCGACGCAAGCCGATGTGGAGGCGGTGGTTCGCGAACTCAACGACGACCCAACCTGCACCGGCTACATCATTCAGCTTCCGCTGCCCAAGGGCATCGATTCCAACGTCGTGCTCGAGGTGATGAACCCAGGCAAGGACGCCGACGGGCTACACCCGACCAACCTTGGGCGCCTGGTACTCGGGCGGGCAGCGCCGTTGCCGTGTACTCCCCGCGGCATCGTGGAATTGTTGCGCCGCTACGACGTACCCCTCAATGGGGCAGAGGTCGTGGTCGTCGGACGCGGTGTGACCGTCGGACGTCCGATCGGCTTGCTCCTCACTCGCCGCACCGAGAACGCAACGGTCACGCTGTGCCACACCGGTACCAAAGACTTGGCGAGCCATCTGGCGCGCGCCGACATTATCGTGGCTGCGGCAGGGGTGCCCGCCCTCATAACTCCCGAGGCCATCAAGAGCGGAGCGGCGGTGCTCGACGTCGGAATCACCCGCACTGAGCTCGGCTTGGTGGGCGATGTTCACCCCGAGGTAGCAGAGGTTGCTGGCTACTTGGCGCCCATGCCAGGGGGAGTCGGCCCGATGACGCGGGCGATGCTGGTCTCCAACGTGGTGGAGCGAGCCGAGGCGCTCGCGGCCGGCTGATTTCCGCGGTATCCACGTGCCGACGCAAGAGGACGACGACGAGGCTGCGGAAGTACGTCTTGACGGCGAAGGCAACCCGATCGATGACCAGCCGTTGGTTCAGCGGGCTGTCGACCAGTGGCCGCTCGCCTTGGTGCTGCTCGGTGTGACGATCGGGTTGGTGGTGCTCACCTTCTACGACTTTCGCACCGGCGCGGTCATCGTTGGGGCGTCCATCATCTTTGCCGCTGCGCTGCGCACGGTGCTCAGCCACGAACGTGCGGGGCTACTCGCGGTGCGAAGCAAGCCGATCGACCAGTTGACTGTCTACGGTCTGGGCATCGCTCTGACGATCTTGGCGCTCATTGTGCCCGTGCCGAAGTGACGGCGCCCCAGTGATGGCGCCCGAGTGTGGGCGTCACAAGGTCGCCGGATAATCTCGACGCCGTCCCATTCGCTGTCCGCGTTCGCGCATTCTTAGCGCGCTCACGCATTTCTAGATCGGTCAGGCTTTATGACTCAGGGCAATACCCGCCGAGGCAAGGTCACCGTCGTCGGCGCCGGTTTCTACGGTTCCACCACGGCCCAGCGGCTCGCGGAGTACGACATCTTCGACACCGTCGTGCTCACCGACATCATCGAAGGCAAGTCAGAAGGACTGGCCCTCGACATGAACCAGTCGCGGCCGGTCGAAGGCTTTGAGACCAAGGTCGTGGGGGTCACCACCGATCCCGCTTCAGGCGCCGGTTACGAACAGACCGCAGGTTCGGACATCGTCGTCATTACTGCTGGCCTGCCGCGCAAGCCTGGCATGAGCCGCATGGACCTCATCGCGACCAATGCGCGCATCGTGCGAAGTGTCGCCGAGAACGTCGCGAAGCATTCGTCAGACGCGGTCATCATCGTGGTTTCGAACCCGCTCGACGAGATGACCGCGCTCACCCAGCTCGCCAGCGGGTTCCCAAAGAGCCGCGTCATTGGCCAAGCAGGCATGCTGGATACCGCCCGCTTCACCCACTTCGTTGCCGAGACGCTGGCAGTGCCGATCGCAAGTGTCCGGACGCTGACGCTCGGGTCGCATGGCGAGACCATGGTTCCGGTGCCTAGTCGTTGCACCGTCGACGGTCGCCCTCTTACCGACTTGTTGCCCGCCGACAAGGTGGACGAGCTTGTCGTCCGTACTCGCAACGGTGGCGCCGAGGTCGTGGCACTTCTGAAGACCGGCTCGGCTTACTACGCGCCCTCTGCGGCCGCCGCCCGCATGGCTAAGGCTGTCCACGAAGACTCCGGCGTCGTGATGCCCGTCTGTGCCTGGGTCGACGGTGAGTTTGGAATCTCCGGCGTGTACCTCGGGGTGGAAGCAGAGCTTGGCGCCGGCGGCATCAAGCGGGTCGTGGAGACCGACCTGACGGCCGACGAGCTTGGGAGTCTGAAGGAGGCGGCCGAGGCGGTACGCGCCAAGCAGGCCGACGTGAAGGATCTCTAGTGGCTGGGGGCGCCAAGATTCGGGTCGACGGCCCCATTGTCGAACTTGACGGCGACGAGATGACGCGCATCATCTGGTCGTTCATCAAGGAGCAGTTGATCCTGCCCTACCTCGACGTCGACCTGAAGTACTACGACCTCTCCATCGAGTCGCGCGACGCCACTGACGACCAGATCACCATCGATGCGGCCAACGCCATTAAGCAGTACGGCGTCGGCGTCAAATGCGCCACGATCACCCCCGACGAGGCGCGCGTCGACGAGTTCGGTTTGAAGAAGATGTGGCGATCCCCGAACGGGACGATTCGCAACATCCTCGGCGGCGTGATTTTCCGCGAGCCCATCATCATCAGCAACATCCCGCGCCTAGTTCCTGGGTGGACCCAGCCCATCATCATTGGCCGCCACGCCCACGGCGACCAGTACAAGGCCACCGACTTCGTCGTGCCCGGGCCTGGAAAGGTGACCGTTACCTACCAGCCCGACGACGGTGGCGCGCCTATGGAGTTCGAAGTCGCGCAGTTCACCGGCGGTGGTGTTGCGATGGCGATGTACAACTACGACGACTCCATCCGCGACTTTGCCCGCGCTTCGTTCCGTTACGGGTTGGCGCGCCAATACCCGGTTTACCTGTCGACGAAGAACACCATCCTGAAGGCGTACGACGGCCGCTTCAAGGATTTGTTCGCTGACGTCTTCGAGTCAGAGTTCAAGGCTGAGTTTGAAGCGGCTGGCATCACCTACGAGCACCGTCTCATCGACGATATGGTCGCGTCCGCCCTGAAGTGGGAGGGCGGCTACGTCTGGGCTTGCAAGAACTACGACGGTGACGTGCAGTCCGACACCGTGGCTCAGGGTTTCGGTTCGCTCGGACTGATGACATCAGTGCTGATGACTCCGGACGGCAAGACCGTGGAGGCCGAGGCAGCACACGGCACGGTGACGCGTCACTACCGTCAGCACCAACAGGGTAAACCGACATCCACCAACCCGATTGCGTCAATCTTCGCGTGGACGCGCGGACTGCATCACCGCGCAACGGTTGACGGAAACAAGGCGCTCGAACAGTTCGCCGTCGACCTGGAAGCGGTATGCATCGAAACGGTGGAGAGCGGCAAGATGACGAAGGACCTCGCGCTGCTCGTCGGCCCCGACCAGGCTTGGCTGAACACCGAAGACTTCCTCGCCGCCCTCGACCAGAACCTCCAGGCCAAACGCGCCGCATAAGAGGCTGTGATCGACTTGTGGTTACTCTTGTGACATGGAACCTGGGAGTACCGGGGGGCTGAAGGCTTGAGCCCCCTCGACATTGCTGTTGTCCTGCTCTTCATCCTGATCGGCGGTTTCTTCGCCGCGGCAGAGATTGCGCTGGTCTCGCTCCGGGAAAGCCAAGTAACTCGGTTGGCCGAACGGGGGTCCCGAGGGCGTGCCGTCGGTAGACTCCATGAGCACCCGAACTTGTTCTTGTCCGCTGTGCAGATCGGCGTGACCTTCTCGGGTTTCTTGTCGGCAGCATTTGGTGCGTCCACGATCGCCGACGACTTCTCCCCGGTGCTGGAAGACTGGGGCGTGCCTGAGGGCCTGGCTGACCCACTCGCGCTGGTGTCCATCACTTTGGTCATCGCCTACTTGTCGCTGGTACTGGGAGAGCTCGCACCCAAGCGGTTAGCCCTACAGCGCGCCGAAGGCTTCGCACTCTTCTCAGGGCCATTCATCGAGTTCCTCGCGAAAATTTCCAAGCCACTGATCTGGTTGCTCTCGAAGTCGACAGACGTCGTCGTACGACTTGCCGGCGGCGACCCGAAGGCATCGCGTGAGGAGATCAGCGAGCTTGAATTGCGCGACCTGGTCGAAGGACACACCGAGCTCGACGACGAAGAACGCCGACTATTGCGGGAGGTCTTTACCGCAAACGACCAACAGCTTCGCGAGGTCATGGTTCCGCGCACCGAGGTGGAGTTCATCGACGCCGGAACTCCGGTGTTCAAAGCCATCAAGGACACCGGACGCATGCCGCACTCCCGCTACCCGGTGGTGCGCGGCTCGGCCGACGACATCCTCGGCTTCATCCATGTGCGCGACCTCTACGACCCCGAGCTTTCCGGGCGTTCAGTGCGGGTTGGTGAACTAGCGCGACCAGTTCAGATGCTGCCCGGCACCAACCGGGTGCTTAGCTCACTTCAGGAGATGCGGCGGGAGGGTCAGCATCTTGCCATCGTGGTGGACGAATACGGCGGCACCGCAGGAATCATCACGCTGGAAGACCTGGTCGAGGAATTGGTCGGCGAGATCCGTGACGAGTACGACGTCGAACAGCCCGAAACGACACGTCTTGGTGAAACTGTCGAGGTGGACGGCCTGCTCAACCTCGAGGACTTTCTCGACGAGACAGGCGTCGAACTCCCCGAGGGACCGTACGAAACTGCTGCCGGATACCTGGTGAGTGCGCTCGGTCGGTTCCCCGAGGTGGGCGACAAGGTCGACGTCAACAGCCACTGCTTGGAAGTTGTGAAGGTGGACGGCCGGCGAGCCGAACGAATCCGGGTCACCCCCGGTGGCGCGCCGGGAGCCACTCCCGCCGATGAGCCATCCGCCTGACAGAATCAGCGCATGTCTTCGCGTTCACGGGTGTTCTCTGGCATGCAGCCGACCGCCGACTCGCTGCACCTCGGTAACTACCTCGGGGCGCTGACCCAGTGGGTCAAGATGCAAAAAGACCACGACTGCGTCTACTGCGTGGTCGATCTTCACGCCATCACCATGGAGCACGACCCCGCTGAGCTGCGCCGCCGGAGCCGACTCACTGCTGCCCAGTTCCTGGCAGCCGGCGTCGACCCCTCCCGCAGCATCTTGTTCATGCAAAGCCAGGTCCCGGAGCACGCTCAGTTAGCTTGGGTGTTGTCGTGCATCACTGGCTACGGCGAGGCGAGCCGCATGACACAGTTCAAGGACAAGTCGGCACGGCAGCAGTCGGACCGCGTCACCGTAGGACTGTTCACCTATCCGATCCTGCAAGCAGCCGACATCTTGTTGTATCAGGCCAACCAGGTTCCCGTCGGTGAAGACCAGCGCCAGCACATTGAGCTGACGCGCGACCTCGCGCAGCGGTTTAACACCACGTTCGGCGAGACGTTTGTGGTGCCCGAGCCCTACATCGTGAAGTCGACGGCAAAGATTCTCGACCTGCAGAATCCCGAAAAGCAGATGAGCAAGAGTTTGGGTGGCGCAGGTTGCTTGTACTTGCTCGATGACGCTAAGACCAACACCAAGAAGATTAAGTCGGCCGTTACTGACAGCGGTCGAGAAATAGTCTTCGACCCCGAGAACAAAGCGGGTGTTTCCAACATCCTCACCATCTTGGCGACGCTGACGTCCCGAACTGCTGCGGAGGTCGCCGATGACTTTGGTGGCAAGGGCTATGGCGACCTCAAGGGCACCGTAGCCGACGCATTTGTTGCGTTCGTCGAACCCTTCCAGCGGCGCGTCAACGAGTACATCGATGCTCCCGAGGTGCTCGACAAGGTGCTTGCCGACGGCGCCCACCGCGCTGAGGTAATCGCGCAACAGACGCTCGCAACTGTGTACGACAAGGTTGGTTTCCTGCCCAAGATGGGGTAGGCACGACCTGTGGTGAATGCGGAAGTAGTGACCCTCGGCGTTGCCATCGCCGTTCCCGATCCATCGGGAATCGATCTCCAAGAGGCCCGCGCTAGTTATGGCGACCGCTTGGCGTGGACCATTCCTACCCACATCACGCTGCTCCCGCCCACCCAAGTGCCTGGAAAACGACTCGCGCAGGTGGACGAACACTTGGCCGCCATCGCACGAGGCACACGGGCGTTCGAGGTCACGTTGGGCGGAGCCGACACTTTTCGTCCGGTCACGCCCACGGTCTTTCTGCGCGTCGAAGAGGGCGCCAAGTCATGCGAGGCGATGGCCGACTCCATCTTGTCGGGGCTGCTGCGACGACGACTGCAGTTCCCCTACCACCCCCATGTCACGCTGGCATTCGACGTTGCCGACGACGTACTCGACCGGGCATTTGCAGACCATGCGAACTACTCGCTGACGTTCAGTGCGACGCACATCACCCGATACGACCTCGGCGAGGATGGCATCTGGCAACCAGAGGCCGACTTCACCTTGGGCGAGATGTGAGGGAACGCCTTCAAGTTGCCGGCGCACGACTGTTGGCTTGGCCACCGGTTGCTCACCATTGGGCTGCCTACCAGCGCGCAAACGGACTGCGATTCATGCGTTGGGCCGCCGCCATCGCGCTCTTCGGCTACCTCTCCCTGTTCCCTTTGGTCGTGTTGGCGTTTGTGGTTCTTGGCGTCGTCTTGTCGCGCTATCCAGAAGTACGCGCTGACGTCGACGCGGCATTGCAGAATGCCTTGCCGCTGCTGTTCAGTGACAACTCTGACCAGAATCCCGTCGACGTTCAGTCCGTCGCCGAAGCAACCGTTACGGCTGGGTTTGTCAGTGTCGTCGCGCTGCTTCTCGCTGGGTTAGGTTGGATCAACGCCACGATTGAAGGAACCCGGCGGATGCTGGGCGCGTTGTCACGCCCGCGAAACTTCTTGCTCGTCAAGCTCGAGGACCTCGGTGCGCTGTTGGTGATCGGGTCGCTGATGCTCGTTGTGCTGGTGATCTCGGTAGGAGTGCGTTCCGCCGGGGTCTGGGTTCTCGATGCGCTAGGCATCGACATTTCCAGTGGTTGGCAACTGCAGCTCAGCGCCGACCTCATCGCGGCGGTCTTGATTGCGCTCGTCCTTTCCGCGTTCTACTGGTTCAGCTGGAACCGCCCTTGTAGGCGCTGGAGGTCGGTCCTCACGGCGGCGATTTTGGCATCCATCTGTCTTGGGCTGCTGGGTCGCTTTGCCTATCTCATTGTCGGGCGAACCCTGACCAATCCGGTTTACGGCGCCTTGGCCGTCGCGGCTGCGTTGCTGCTGTTCCTGTACTTCGTGGCCGCCATCCACCTCTACTTTGCTTGTTGGCTGGCGGTGGCTGAGGGTGCGAGCGAGCCCAGCGAGCAGCACGCCTTTGTAGCGCGCACCCGCGGCGGCAGCGTCAAACTCCCGGCTGCTCCTGCACGAACTACAGCGGGGGCAGGGCGGCGCGACGCGGCCGACGACGACGGCGACGGATGACCGCCCAAGCGCCAGCAGCCCCGGTGAGCGCCACCAGGGCAACCGTGGCCCACCACGAGCTCCCTCCCGAGGTTCCCACTGGACCAGCAGCGACCGTGGTGGCCGGAGTGGGCGTGCTGGTTCGGACGTCATGCCCTTCCGAGAATCCATCCAAGCTGTCGACCGGGGTCACTTCGTCGCCTTCTGCGAAACCCCAGTTCAGCAGCTTGGACGCGGCCATATTCGTAGGCTCGATGATGCCCATGAGCGAGACGATGAGGGTGCGGCCATCACGCTTAGCGGCAGCGACAAACGTCCGACCGGCCTCGGTTGTGTAGCCAGTCTTCACACCCAAAATTCCCCGGTACCCATTGATGAGCAACGGATTCTGGTTGTAAATCATGTAGCTTTTGCGCTTCTTGTCCTTTCTGCTCTTCTTCGGCATCTCCGCCGGAAAGGACGTGGAGACGGTCCCGACGTAGCGGCGGAAGTCCGAACGCGAGAGTCCTTCGCGGGCAAACAGCGCCAAGTCGAACGCAGAGCTCACCTGCAACGGAGTGTCGAGTCCGCTGGGATTTCGGACTTTAGTGTCCTCGGCGCCGAGACGTTCCGCCTCGTCACGCATAAGCTCGACGGTCGCGTCCATTCCGCCGGCAGCATTGGCCAAGGCGTGCGCGGCATCGTTGCCGCTGGGCAGTAACAGACCGTAGAACAGTTCGTTGATGGTGTAGGTAGCGCCTGGGACGATGCCGACCGCGCTGCCCTGAACCGCGGCGTCCTCCCACGCAACCTTGTAGGTGTCGTCCTTGTCCAAACGGGGGAGCAACGTGACGGCGGTCAACGTCTTCAAAGTGCTCGCTGGCTTTAGTTGCTTGTGTGCGTTTCTCGACGCCAGCACTTCGCCGGTCTCTGCATCTGCAATGACCCACGACTTCGCGTAGACCTTCGGGGGAGTGGCGCCGTCCGCCTCCACCTCACTAGCCTGCGCCCCGCCCGCCAGCAGGCCAGTAGACAGGCAGACACCGATCGCCGCACCGGCGATCCGTACTGCTGACCGCACTGCTGGATGTGTCATACGCATGAAGGGAGAGATTACCCTCGACGAGGCGGACCTAGACCCGACGGGTGATGAGCGCGCGCTTGACCTCTTGGATCGCCTGGGTGATCTGGATCCCGCGCGGACAGGCCTCGGTGCAGTTGAACGTTGTGCGGCAGCGCCACACCCCGTCTTGGTCATTGAGAATGTCCAGCCGTTGTTGGGCACCTTCGTCGCGGCTATCGAAAATGAATCGGTGGGCGCCCACCATGGCTGCCGGGCCGAAGTACTGGCCGTCGTTCCAGAACACCGGACACGACGTAGTGCACGCGGCGCAGAGTATGCACTTGGTCGTGTCGTCAAAGCGTTCGCGCTCCTCTGGCGACTGCTTGCGCTCCCTGGTCGGTTCGTGCCCATCGGTAACAAGGAAAGGCTGGACGTCGCGATAAGCCTGAAAGAAGGGCTCCATATCGACGATGAGGTCCTTCTCAAGGGGAAGACCCTTGATGGCCTCGATCGTGATGGCCTTGTCCATGTCGAGATGGTTGATGAGCGTCTTGCAGGCGAGTTGATTGTGTCCGTTGATACGCATAGCGTCTGAACCACAGATGCCATGCGCACATGACCTGCGGTAGGTGAGCGTGCCGTCTTGCTCCCACTTCACTTTGTTGAGGGCATCGAGGACACGCTCGGTGGGCAGCACCTCAACTTCATAGTCGTGCCAATGAGGCTGGTCGTCGATCTCAGGGTTGTACCGTCGGATTCGCAGCGTCACGATGCGCTTCCCCGAGGCGGGCTGGACCTCTACAGGCTCCTCGACGGCTGGCTCGTCATCGGCCGGCTCGTCGATGACGGCAGTTTCGTCGGTGACCGGTTCGCCTTCGTAGGGACGTTCAAACAGAGAGCTCATCAGTACTTGCGCTCCATTGGCTGGTAGCGAGTCACGGTGACTGGCTTGTAGTCGAGGCGAACTTCGGGCTGACCTTCGGAGTTGACCTCGCGATAAGCCATGGTGTGCCGCATAAAGTTGACGTCATCGCGATGGGGGAAGTCTTCGCGAAAGTGCCCGCCGCGCGATTCGTTGCGAGCCCGCGCGGAGATAACGACCACTTCCGCGAGGTCGAGAAGAAAGCCCAACTCGACGGCCTCGAGCAGGTCGGTGTTGTAGCGCTTGCCCTTGTCTTGCACCGTGACGCGTGCGTACCGCAGCTTTAGTTCGGCAACGTCCGCCTCGGCCTGCTTCAACGTGGTATCGGTGCGGTAGACCGATGCGTTGTCGTCCATCGACTGTTGCAGGGCCTGCCGGATAGCTCCGGTGCGCTCTTGGCCGTCGCCGCCGAGCAGCCGCTCAACTTGCTCGCGCACATAGCCAGACGGGTCGTTCGGAAGCTCCACCCAGTCGGCAGTGGAGGCGTACTCGGCGGCGGCGATACCCGCGCGACGTCCGAACACGTTGATGTCGAGCAGTGAGTTTGTCCCGAGGCGATTGGCTCCGTGCACCGAAACGCAGGCCACCTCGCCAGCGGCGTACAGACCAGGTACGGCGTCGTTGTTGCTGCGGAGGGCGCGGGCATCGATGTCGGTGGGCACACCACCCATCGCGTAGTGAGCGGTGGGATAGACCGGCACGGGCTCTCGGACGGGATCGATCCCGAGGTAGGTGCGGGAGAACTCAGTGATGTCAGGGAGCTTTTCCTCAAGCTGCTTCGGGGGAAGGTGGGTGAGGTCGAGCAGGACATAGTCCTTGTCTGGTCCGCACCCGCGGCCCTGCCGGACCTCGGTGTACATCGCCCGCGACACCATGTCGCGCGGCGCTAGGTCTTTGATCGTGGGCGCGTAGCGCTCCATGAATCGTTCGCCGCTGTCGTTGCGCAGGATGCCACCCTCACCGCGAGCGCCCTCAGTGAGCAGGATGCCGAGCCCCGCCAGCCCAGTCGGATGGAACTGGTAGAACTCCATGTCCTCAAGGGGGAGCCCGTTGCGCCACACCACGCCCATTCCGTCGCCCGTCAGGGAGAGCGCGTTTGAGGTGGTCTTGAAGACCCGGCCGAAGCCTCCTGTGGCGAACACGACTGATTTTGCCTGGAAGACGTGCAAGTCGCCGCTGGCGAGCTCGTAAGCGACAACGCCAGCAACCTCGCCTTCGTTCATGACGAGGTCGAGGACATAGAACTCGTTGTAGAACTCAATGTTGTGCTTAATGCACTGTTGGTACAGCGTCTGCAGAATCATGTGGCCGGTGCGGTCGGCCGCGTAGCAAGCGCGACGTACCGCCGCCTCGCCGTGATTGCGCGTGTGACCGCCGAATCGCCGCTGGTCGATGGTGCCGTCAGGGGTGCGAGAAAATGGCAAACCCATCTTCTCGAGGTCAAGGACCGCGTCGATGGCTTCTTTGGCCATGACTTCGGCGGCGTCCTGGTCGACCAAGTAGTCGCCCCCCTTGATGGTGTCAAAGGTGTGCCACTCCCAGTTGTCCTCTTCGACGTTAGCGAGCGCCGCACACATGCCGCCTTGGGCAGCGCCGGTGTGGGAGCGAGTGGGGTAGAGCTTGGTCAGCACCGCGGTGCGCTGACGTTGACCTGACTCCAAGGCAGCTCGCATCCCCGCACCACCCGCACCGACGATGACCACGTCGTACTTGTGGACGTGTGTTTTGGTGGTTGGCGTGGTCTCGGGACTCATGGATCGCCTCAGCTGATGTTCGGATCGAAGGTGAAGATGACGAGCGTTCCGGTGAAGAGAATCAGGATCATCGACGCGTAAAGCGCGCCTTTGAGCCACAGTCGGGTGGCGTCGCGGTCGGCGTAGTCGTTGATGATGACGCGCAACCCGTTGGTTCCGTGCAACTGTGCCAGCCACAGCATCAGCAAATCCCAGACCTGCCAGAAGGGTGATGACCAACGTCCGGCAACGAACGCAAAGTTGATGCGCTGCACGCCGCCGTCGAGGATGTTCATGATGAAGAGGTGACCCAACACCAAGAACACCAGCACGACGCCGGAGATCCTCATGAAGAGCCACGCATGAAGCTCAAAATTAGAGCGGCCACTTGAGCCAAAGCTTCGTCGGCTTCGGGGTTGCTCGATCGTGGTCACCTCACGCCTCCCCGAAGATGTCGAGGAAAGTGTGTTGCAGCATGAAGAACGTGCCGGGGAGCATGACGAGCAGCCAGATCCCCACGATCGACCACAGCATGATCTGCTGATACTTCGGCCCCTTCGCCCAGAAGTCGATGGCGATGATGCGCAAACCATTGAGCGCGTGGAATAGCACCGCACCGACGAGCCCAACCTCAAGAAGGTTGACGATCGGGTTCTTGTAGGTGGCAATCACCGAGTCGTACGCCTCGGGCGACACGCGTACCAATGCGGTGTCGAGCACGTGCGCGAACAAGAAGAAGAACGTGAGTGCGCCAGTGATGCGATGAGCCACCCACGACCACATACCTTCGCGGCCCCGGTACAGCGTGCCTGCTGGCGCAGTGGGCACGGACGGGCCTCCGGTTCACATCAAGTGGCAAATCAAGTGGCGAAGAGAGGGGTGGAATCAGGCCGCCGAAGTGGAAGCGAATTCGCATCGCCGTGTCGATAATAACGAGGACGCCGCACCTGTCGCGCGCGGTAGAAGCGGGCGTGACTTAGGTCTCATCGCCAGTGTGGACAAGCCGTCTGGTGTCGGAGGTCTGTTCTATCCTCGAACACATGTTCGACATCATGAGCCGTCCCGGATCAGTAGTCGCGGCTGCCCTCGAGCAGGTCGATTTTGAAGCTCTGGGCGACGCGGAACTCCGGCGGGCGATGGTCGCGGCTGAACAGTTGAGCTCGTGGGCGCAGGCCATCAGCGCTCGTGCTGTGGCTGAGATCGCCAGGCGAATGACTGCGGAGTTGGGTGGCGGTGTCAGCATCCCGCTGGTCGAGCCTATGCGCTTCGTCGCTGATGAGATCGCGGCCGAGTTGTCGGTGTCCAAGGTGTGCGGCGCTCAATCTCCTCGAGTCTGATGAGTTCCTGCCAGCCTTAGAAGCCGCGGCCATCGAGTACGGCGCCACGCACACACGCCCACAACTGAAAGCCTGGTTGCGCCGGCGTCTCATTGCCACCGAACCGGAGTACGCCGAGCAACGCCACCAAAAGGCCGTGCGCGAACGCAAGGTCAGTCTCTTTCAAGGCGACGACGGGATGGCTACCCTTTCGGCCGACCTCGCCGCCGAGGATGCCTTGGCCATCAACCGCAGGATCGATCAGCTGGCGACCCAGTCGCGGGCCGAGGAAAGCCTCACGGAGCGAGCAGCGAGCGACCCTGACGGACCAACCCACAAACCGACCATGGATGCGCGGCGAGCAGATGCCTTCACCGACGCCTTGTTAGGCACTTTGTCAGGCACTGCGTCCGGTTCAGGCGTCCCAGGCGCAGTGAGTGCCACGAGGTACACGTTGTCGTCGACGCGGCGACGCTGGCTGGCCTGTCGAGACGCGTGATCTGGTGTGTCGCTTCCCGGGCTGTCGACGTTCAGCAGTTGCTCGTTCGGCGCCGGGTCTTGGGGCCGCTGGCGTGGAGCTGGACCACACCGTCCCCTTCCCGGTTGGCCAGACGTTGCCGCACAACCTCGCTGCTCTCTGCAAGGCGCACCATCAACTCAAGACCCACGGCAACTGGCGGGTGGATCAAGACAACAACGGGGTGCTCCGCTGGACGTCACCGAGTGGGCGAGTTTTCACCACCCATCCACATCAGTACCAAAGCACCTAGCTCTGCAGTTACCAAGAAATCTTTGGGCTAGCGCTGTACAACCGCGTCGACGGCTACGGCCGCTTGTTCGGAGACGATGACCGGGTTGATCTCTACCAGTGAGAGGTCTTCGCGGAGCAGTGCATCGCCCACACTCTGAGCGAGTTCACACAGCGCGTCCACGGCCAGTGGGGCCTTGCCACGCCCACCGGACAGCAGCAAGTAGCCGCGCAGTTGCTCGACGGCCGACTTGATCCGTGCTGCCCCGGCCGGGAGCGGAATGACGGCCACGTCGTCGAGCAGTTCCGTCCAGATACCGCCCAGCCCCACCACGAGCGAGGGCACCACACCATCACGGGTGGCTGACACAAGCATCTCGACCCCGGGCGCTGCCATGCCTTCGACCAGCACCACGCCGTCGTCGACTAAACCAAGAAGCCGGGTCGCAGCGGTGTGCACGTCAGTGGGGTCGGTCAGGCCCAGAATGACGCCACCCATCTCCGTCTTGTGCTTGATGTCTGCATGGCTAACTTTCAGTGCCACCCGCGGGCCTAGCTGCTCGGCGAGCGTCACGGCTTCGTCGGCAGACGTTGCGACGCCACCGTCGGGAATGGCCACCCCGTGCGCGGAAAGCAGGGCCTTACCTTCGTGTTCGGCGAGCCATTCCTTGCCTTCATTGTCGGAGCAAGCACGGGCGATGGCGCGCAGCCGTTCCGCTCCGGCCGACTCGCGGGTGTGTGCGCCAAGTGCGACCAGGGCTGTGGGGATGCCAGCTAGCGCGGTCACGCCAACCGCGGCTAATTCCTCGGCGACGTAGAGCGGAAGCAACTCGGGCAGGCCAGCGGCAACGGCTTTCCCGACTCCGGGAGTGTTCGCCTGCACCAGACCGTCGCGGGTTGCCTTCCACTCCACGGTGCTGGACTCCGGAAGTGCGACCGGAGTGTCTTGCACGTAGAGCACCTGGTTGATGTCCTCGTCGTCGGCCAGTACCTCGACAACTGTCTGGATAGCCTCGCGCTCGGCCCATAGCGCATTCGTGTGGTCGAGCGGATTGGTGATGACAACGCCTTCTGGAAGCAGCGGCCCCAGCGCTGCCAACGTCTTGGGGGAGAACGTGGCTAGCCGCACGCCGAGCCGGTCGGCTTCGTCGGCGGTGATGACCGAGTCGCCCCCTGAGCAGGTCACGACCGCAAGCGCGCCTGCCTTGGTGGGTCGAGGGGTAGCCAGCAATTTGGCCGTCTCGAGCAGTTCGTGGGGATCGTGACACCAAGCGCCGCCGGCCTCCTCGACCAGCGCCCGAAAGATCCGGTGATCGCCAGCGACAGAGGCGGTGTGAGCGCCACCGGCAACCGCACCCGCTTCGCTTCGCCCGGCTTTCAGCACGGCAATCCGGACGTCGCGCTCTGCGCAGAGCGCAAAGGCCTCCGCCCAGCGAGCGCCGTCACCGTCGTCCTCGAGGTAAAGGGCAACAGACTTAACTCCGTCGGTGACGGCGAGTTGAGCAAGTGCGGCAGCAGCGTCAACGACTGCACTGTTGCCGACCGACACAACGGTGTGCCAGTTGAGGCCACGCCGACTGGCGAGGGCGGTGACGCCGACATTCCCGCTCTGGCTCACCAGCGCAACACCGCCGGGCTTGCCGAGCTCGACGACGTCCCCCCACATGGGAGCGCGGTTGTGCACCGCGACGATGCCGTTGGCGTTGGGGCCGATGACCGGGATCGAGTGCTTGTTCGCGGCCGCCACGAGGGCTTGCTGACGATCGGCTCGTCCGGTCTCGGCGAACTCGGCAGCAAAGACGACCGCGCCACCACATCCGATTCGGCCAGCCGTCTCGATGATGTCGGGCACCGTGTCCGCAGGGGTGGCGATAATTACAGCGTCGACAGGTTCTCCGATGTCGGCCAGCGAAGGAACACACAAGACGCCGTGAACTTGGTCGCGCTTGGGGTGGACGCCAACAAGGTGGCCCTTGAATCCCGCGTTAATCAGGTTGGTGACGACAGTGTTGCCGTAGGAACTCTCGCGGTCGGTGGCCCCGACCACCGCGATTGATTGCGGTGCAAAGAGCCGTGACAGGTTGGTATTCGCGTTGGTCGTCGTGTCGTTCTTGGGAACGCCCATGTCAGGTCCGCCTAGCCCAGCATCGCGTCGACGCCGCGCTTTTCCAGAGCGCGGGCAACGATGAGGCGTTGAATTTCGCTGGTGCCTTCCCAGATCCGATCGACGCGCAGCTCGCGCCAGAATCGCTCGGCGGCGTAGGTACGCATGTACCCACGTCCACCAAAGATTTGCAGCGACCGGTCCGCGCACCGGTTGGCGGCTTCTGAACAGAAGAGCTTGGCCATCGACGCTCGTCCGTGGATGAGTTTCGGGTCGGCACCTTCGTCTTTCATACGGGCGACGTCGAAGGCCAGCAGGCGTCCGGCAGCGGCGTCCGCCGCAGAGTCGGCCAGCGGGAATGAGACGCCTTGATGGTCGATGAGTCGCGCGCCACCTTGTTCGCGGCCAATCGCCCACTCGGTCGTCTCGGAGATAAGTCGTTGCATGGCTCCGATACAACGCGCCGCGATGCCCAAGCGCTCTTCGGTGAACCACATGCGTTGCAGGTCGTCTCCTTGGCCAACGTCGCCGATGACATCCTCAGCAGAAACCTTCACCCCGTCGAACAGCATCGTGGGGTGGCCGTGCGGGTAGTTATGGGTGAACGGCGGGTCGTCGATGATGGACACGCCAGCAGCCTCGACCGGCACCGCGAACAACGTGGGAAGTTTCTGGTCACCGTCAATCACATTGGCCATCACCACGATGACGGCGGCCACTGACCCGTAGGTGACAAACCACTTCTCGCCGTCGATGACATAACCACCGTCGGACTGCTTCACCGCAGTGGTCAGGATGCCCGATGGGTCTGAACCGGCGTCCTTCTCGGTGACGGCATAAGCGTCGTGGAGCTCGCCGCGAAGTGCGGGCTTGAGCCATTTCTCGATCAGGTGGTCCGACGCGGACCGCCAGACGTTGTAGGCGGTGGGCATGTACCAACTGCAGGCGTTGGTGTTGCGGCCGAACTGTTCCTCGACCAAGAACCACTGGCTAGTGGTCCAGCCCTGCCCGCCGTGCTCGACCAGGTGCAGCCCGCCGGCCATCCGGTACTCGTGGGCGGCGGCCCTAATGGTGGCCACCGCGTCTGCCGGGAGAGGTCCACCGGCGAGTTCCGCGGTGAGTTCAAGGGGGATCAACACATCGTCGACGTAAGATCGGGCGCGGGCTTGGATCTCTCGCTCAGTTGGACTGAGCGACCGGTCAAAAGCCACGGTTCTCCTTAGTGCTAGGTGCGTGATCATTGTCGATCACGGTCAGGTGCGGGCGGACCAAATCTTCCTGAACGGCCGTTCAGGAGGTATCCTGACTGAACAGTCAACCAATAATCAACCCAGTCGCATCCTTCTGGCAAGGGTTCAAGACAAGGGTTCGAGACAAGGGGTAGTCATGCCGGGGCCCGGAAGCTCCATCGACGCGGCCACAGTGCAGCGGCAAATTCGCGACCACATGATTCTCAACTTCACGGACATGAACAACTACCGGGAAGCGGAAATCCCAGTGTTCGTGCGGGGCGAAGGCTGTGACGTCTTCGACGTCCACGGGCGTCGATTCATCGACGGGCTGTCGGGCCTCTACTGCTCCAACCTTGGTCACTCGTATGGAGCAGAGGTCGGCGCGGTTGCGAAGGCCCAGATGGAAGAACTTGCCTACACGCCCACGTGGACCGTGGGACACCCCCGGGCGGCTGAGCTCGCCGAGCGCATCGCAGAGTTGACGCCTGACGGGCTGAATCGCACGTTCTTTACCACCGGCGGCGCTGAAGCCAACGAGGCGATGTGGAAGATGGCTCGGCAGTGGCATCAGGCCAACGGGCAACCCCAGCGGACCAAAGCCATTGCGCGCAACACCGCCTACCACGGCACGAGCTTGGGAGCGCTGTCCTTCACCGGGATCGAGTTCTGCCGCGAACCCTTCGAGCCGTTGCCGATCGACGTCACCCATGTCAGCGAGACCAACGCCTATCGTCACCCGCAGGGCGACAACGAAGCTGAGTTCACCAAAGCCCTGCTCGAGGAGATGGAAGCAGCCATCGTTGC
>Ga0190272_10000206_pt1 | contig 36212 bp, 36 predicted proteins | sample Popmic504T_FD_133746 | JGI IMG/M metagenome (GOLD analysis project Ga0190272, IMG submission 133746) | Populus adjacent soil microbial communities from riparian zone of Shoshone River, Wyoming, USA - 504 T | ecosystem: Environmental > Terrestrial > Soil > Riparian zone | place: USA: Wyoming...
CTCGACCGAGCGCGGCTCGGTCACCTCGGTGCAGGCGATCTACGTCCCCGCCGACGACCTCACAGACCCGGCCCCGGCGTCGGTGTTCGCCCACCTCAACGCGACGACGACGCTCTCGCGGGCGATCTCGGAGAAGGGGATCTACCCGGCGGTCGACCCGCTCGACTCGACCTCGACGATCCTCAAGCCCGACGTCGTCGGAGAGGAGCACTACCGCACCGCGACCGAGGTTCAGGAGGTGCTGCAGCGCTACAAGGAGCTGCAGGACATCATCGCGATCCTCGGCATCGACGAGCTCTCCGACGAGGACAAGCAGACGGTCTCGCGCGCACGCAAGATCGAGCGCTTCCTCTCGCAGCCGTTCTTCGTCGCCGAGCAGTTCACCGGCCGCAGCGGCGAGTACGTGCCGGTGGGCGAGACGGTGCGCGGTTTCCGCGAGATCCTCGACGGCGAGCACGACGACCTGCCCGAGGGCGCCTTCTACATGAAGGGCGGCATCGACCAGGTGACCGCCGACCGCGAGGCCGCGGCCGCGGCTTAGGGGCGACGCGTTGGCTACGGATAGCGCTTTCGAGGTCGAGGTCCTCACCCCCGAGGGGGAGGTCTTCAGCGGCGAGGTGCGCCAGGTCTCGACCCGCACCGCGGTCGGCGAGATCGGCATCCTCGCCAACCACGCGCCGCTACTGGCGGCGCTGAAGCCGACCGAGCTGCGCCTGCACCTGAGCGAGAGTGAGACGCGCCGCTTCGCCCAAGCCCACGGCTGGCTGCAGGTCTTCGGCAACCACGCGCGGCTCCTGATCGAGGAGGCGATCGACCCCGCCGAGCTCGACACCGCCGCGCTGAAAGAGCAGCTGGCCGACGCCGAACAGCGGCTCGGCGAGTCCGAGGAGGGCAGCGGCGCCCGCAGCCGGGCCGAGAAGGACCGCGACAGGGCCGAAGCGTTCCTCGCTATTGCGCAGGGGTGAGCGAGGGGAGCCGATGCTCCTCCGCGACAATTTGGGTCGCTCGGCCTTCGGCCTCCGCTCCCGAGAGTTGAGCGCGGGCTACGCCCGCGCAAACCTCAGATTGCATATCGCCGCTTCGCGACATTGCCGCGGAGGAGCATCGGCTCCCCTCTCACGAGGCCCTAGGCTCAGGCGCGTGAATGGGGCTTGGCATGAGTGAGGAGCTGGTTGCTCTCGCCACGCGGCTGATCGGCTACGACTCCTCGGAGTCGGAGGGGGTGTTGGAAGCTGCCGGCTTCATCGAAGGGTGGCTGGACTCTCGCGGAATCGCTGTGGAGAGCGACGAGGTGCGGGGGCTGCCGGTGCTGCGGGCCGAGGTCGGGCCAGAGGATGGCCCAACCGTCGTCCTGCACGGGCACATCGACGTGGTGCCGGGGTTGGTGGAGCAGTTCGAGCCGCGGGTCGAGGGGGACCGGCTCTACGGGCGCGGCGCCTATGACATGAAGGGGGCGCTGGCGGCGATGCTGGTGACGACGGCGGCGATGTGCGACCAGGACCGGGTGCGGGTGCGGTTGGGGATCGTCGGCGACGAGGAGTCCGAGGAGGAAGCGGAGCGCGGCAGCGATCACCTCGTCGACAATGGCTTCATCGGCGACTTCGCGATCACCGGCGAGCCCACCGACCTCCACATCGGGGTCGAGGCCAAGGGCGTGCTGGCGCTGCGGCTGCAGGTGAGCGGCACCGCCGCGCACGGCGCCACGCCCTGGCTAGGCGACAACGCGGTGCTGAAGGCACACGACGTTTTCCGCAGTATCGAGTCGCTACCGTTCGCCCGGCACAGCTCGGAGCTGTTCGACCGCCCCTCGATCAACCTCGGCCGCATCTGGGGTGGTGATGCGCTCAACAAGGTGCCCGACCGATGCGCGATCGACGTCGACATCCGCTACCTGCCAGACCAGGATCCCGCCGAGGTGCTGGACCAGGTTCGCACCGTGCCCGACGCGACGGTGGAGGCGCTCTTCACCCGCCCACCGGCCGTGGTCGACCGCAACCTGCCCTACGTGCGGGCGCTGAGCGAGGCGACCAGGGCGCACCACGATGGCGAGCCGATGAGCGTCGGGCGCGACGGCGCCTCCGACGCCGTCTCCTTCCTCCGCCTCGGCGTGCCCGCGGTCGAGTTCGGTCCGACTGGGGCTGGGCACCATGGTCCCGGGGAGTGGGTCTCGGTCTCCTCGCTGCAGACATACGGGCAGACGCTGGAGTCGTTCCTGCGCTCGATCCCCGAGCAGCTCGAGGGCTGATCCGGTGATCGAGCCGCCCTTCAAAAAGCCGCCCCCCTCGGGCGACCACGAGCCGCCGCCGAAGCGGAAGCGCTACTGGTGGCGCTTCACGCTCGGCTCGGCGGTGATCGTGCTGGCGACCGCGGCGGCGACTGCGACCAGCATCCTGCTCTACGTGGGGAGCATCGCCGACGCGCTCTCTCACAACGACGTGCTGCGCAACAAGGTTGACCGCATCCTCGCCAACACCAACGGCGGCGAACCGCAGAACATCCTCATCCTTGGCTCCGACCAGCGGGCGAACGAACCGGAAGACCCGGGACGCTCCGACACCACGATCTTGCTCCGCCTCGACCCCGACAACGACGCGATCGCGCTGATGTCGATCCCACGCGACCTCAAGGTCGAAATCCCCGGCGTCGGCACCGACAAGTTCTCCGCCGCCTTCGCCTACGGCGGACCGAAGCTGGCCCTGCAGATGGTCAAGGAACTGACCGGCCTGCGGATCAACCACATCGTCAACGTCGACTACCTCGGCTTCGTCCGTGCCGTCTACGCGATCGGCTGCGTCTATGTCGACGTCGACCGCCGCTATTACCACTCCAACGTCGGCGTGCCTGCCTCCGAACAGTATTCGGAAATCAACGTGCAGCCCGGCTATCAGCTGATGTGCGGCAAACGGGCACTCGAGTACGTGCGCTACAGGCATACCGACACCGACCTGGTGCGAGCGGCGCGCCAGCAGGACTTCCTCAGCGCTGCTCGCCAGCGGGTCCCGGTTGAGGACCTGGTCCTGGGACGCAACGAGCTGATCGACATCTTCACCCGCTACACGACTTCGGACATCAGCGACACAGAGGCGATGCTCGAGGTGATGAAGCTCTTCATCGCCTCCCGCAACGCCGAAATCAACGAGGTCGACTTTCCAGCCGAACTGGGACCGAGCTACGTCTACTCGACGCCGGAAGCGATCCAGGGCGCAGTCGACCAGTTCCTCGGCATCGAAGCGAGCGGTGGCCCGCGCGGCTCGCTCGAAGACGAAGACGGGGAGTCCCGTTCGAAGGGGAAGGGCAAGAAGGGCGGGGGCAAAGGAGGCAAAGGCGGAAAGCCCAAGTCGAAGCCGAAGCCGCGGGTGAAGGCGAAGCCGCCCGGGGACGACGGCCTCCTCGCCGCCGGGGAAGCCAGTGAGCTGGAGGCGAAGATCGTCGCCCGCAAGGTCAGTCACGGCTTCCCCGTCTTCTACCCGACCCGACTGCCGCCCGGCGCCGCCTACGTGGAAAGCAACCCGGAACTGCACGTCCAGGACCCTCGCGTCTACCACTTCAAGGACACCGACGGTGACCGTCACGGCGCCTACCGGATGGTGCTGAGGATGGAACTCCCCGACGGCACCCACTACTTCGGGGTGCAGGGCATACAGGGATGGGGCGATCCGCCTATCCTCAGCGGCCCCAGCATCACCCAGGAGATTCGCGGTCGCGAGTACGAGATATTCCTCGACGGCGACCGGATCAGGCTGATCGCCTGGCACCGGGGGGATAACACCTACTGGATCGCGAACAGCCTGCTGCGGGTGCTGACCAACGACCAGATGGTCGGCATGGCCCGCTCAGCCAACGTCAAGATCCCAAACAAGAAGCCGAAGAAACGCGGAGGAGCACAGCGATGAATGGAGACAGAGAGCCGATCGGCGTGATCGGGGCCGGTTGGGTCGGGCTGGTCACCGCCGCCTGCTTCGCCGAGCTCGGGCACAGGGTGACGGCGCGCGACATCCTCGCCGAGAAGGTCGAAGCGCTGACCCGCGGCGAGACGACGATCCACGAGCCCGGCCTCGAGGATCTGCTCAAGCGCAACGCCGAGCGGCTCACCTTCACTACCGACATGGGCGAGCTGCTCGACGCCGCGAAGCTGCTGTTCGTCTGTGTCGACACGCCGCCGACCCGCTCCGGCGATGCCGACCTCTCCCGGGTCCGCTCGGTGGTCGGCGACCTGCGCCCCGACGGCGGCCACGTGCTGATCATGAAGAGCACGGTGCCGGCCGGAACGGGAGAGTCGATCCGTCGCGACCTGCCCGGCCTCGCCTACGTCTCCTGCCCGGAGTTCCTCAAGGAGGGCTCGGCGGTTGAGGACTTCATGCACCCGGACCGCGTCGTGATCGGCGCCGACCTCGGCGACGATGCGGCGGGAGATGCAGTGGCCCGTCTCTACGAGCCGCTCGGGGGTGAGGTCGTGCGCACCGACGTCGCCAGCGCCGAGATGATCAAGCTCGCCTCCAACGCTTTCCTCGCGACCAAGATCTCCTTCGTCAACGAGATCGCCAACGTCTGCGAGGAGGTCGGCGCCGACGTCGCCGAGGTAGCGCGGGGGATGGGCCTTGACCAGCGCATCGGAGCCTCCTTTCTGCGGGCCGGGATCGGGTACGGCGGCTCGTGCTTCCCCAAGGACGTCAAGGCGCTGAAGATGCTGGCTGGGAACAGCGGCTACCACTTTCAGCTGCTCAACGCGGTGATTGAGGTGAACGAGCTGCAGAAGCGGCGCGTGGTCAGCAAGCTGCAACGCCACCTCGGCTCGTTGCTGGGCAAGCGCGTGGCGCTGCTCGGCCTCGCTTTCAAGCCCGACACCGACGACATGCGCGAGGCCTCGAGCCTGGTGTTGGCGGCGCGGCTAGAAGGCGAGGGGGCCGAGGTCGTCGCCTACGACCCAGTCGCCACCGAGGCCGCCCGGGACCTGCTCGGAGAGGTCGAGTTCCGCGACTCGGCGCTCGACGCGCTCGCAGGAGCCGACGCTGCCGTCCTGGTCACCGAGTGGCCCGAGTTCGCCCAGCTCGACTGGGCCGAGGCGGCGGCGCGGATGGCGCGCCCGCTGCTCGTCGACGGGCGCAACTTCCTCGACGCCAGCCAGCTCCGGAAGGCCGGCTTCGAATACGAGGGAATCGGCAGGGCGACCGAAGTCAACCTCGCGACGAGCTCGTCCTAGCGCGCCAGGCCATGCAGGCGATAGTCCTAGTCGGGGGCGAAGGGACCCGTCTGCGCCCCCTCACCGAGTCGGTGCCGAAGCCGGCGCTGCCGCTCGTCGATCGGCCCTTTCTCGCCTACATGGTCGAGTGGCTCGCGGGCCACGGCGTGACCGAGGTGGTGCTCGCCTGCGGCTTCATGCCCGACGCATTGCGGGGCGTGCTCGGCGAAGACGAGTGGGCCGGGGTCCGGATCCGCTACGTAGTCGAGCCGGAGCCCCGTGGCACGGCGGGGGCGATCCGCTTCGCGGCAGATCAGCTCGGCGACGAGCTCGAGCCGCGCTTCCTCGCCCTCAACGGGGACGTGCTGACCGACCTCGACCTCAGCGCCCTCCTCACCGCCCACGCGCAACGCGGGGCGAGGGCCACGCTGGGCCTCCACCCGGTCGAGGACTCCTCTGCCTACGGCCTGGTCAGCACCGACGAGGGCGGGACGGTGCTGGAGTTCCTAGAGAAGACCGGCGAGCCGGTGCCGGGCGAGATCAACGCCGGCATGTACGTGCTCGACCGTTCGGTGCTCGAGCTGATCCCGGCCGGCGAGGAGATCTCGATCGAGCACGATGTCTTCCCGCGTCTGGTCGGCGACGGCCTCTTCGGCTTGCGGCTCGACGGCTACTGGATGGACATCGGCACGCCCGAGCGCTACCTGCAGGCGAGCTGGGACATCCTCGAGGGACGGGTCGAGACCCGGGTAACGCCCACCGCGCCCGGCCTCTGGGTCGGAACCGGGGCGCGGGTGGCGGAAGGGGCGACGGTCGGGCCCCGCGCCGTGGTCGGGCCTGGCTGCCAGGTGGGCGCCGGCGCCGAGGTGCGCGACTCGGTTCTGCTCGAAAGCTGCACCGTCGGCGGCGGCGCCAGGGTTCGCGGCTCGATCCTCTCCGCGGGGGTCGAGGTCGGGGCCGGCGTGGAGCTCGACAGCGCCGTGGTCGGCCGGGATGAGAGAGTGCCGAGCTGATGCTGGACGACATCCTCGCCATCCCCGATCACCTGCGCGACGCGGTCTGGCGGGTCGAGTCGGCGCGGATCGCGCCGGGCGACTCGGCCGGGGTGATCGTCTGCGGCATGGGCGGCTCGGCGATTGGCGCCGATCTCGCGATCGCGGCGCTCGGCGATCGCCTCGCTAGGCCCCTGCTCACGGTGCGGGGCTACGAGCTGCCGAGCTGGGTGAGGGAGGATTGGACGCTGCTCTTCTCCAGCTACTCGGGCGACACCGAGGAGACGCTGGTCTGCTTCGCCGCCGCCGAGAGCATCGGCGCCCGCCGCATCGTCACCGGCACCGGGGGCGAGTTGGTCGAGTTGGCGCGCGAGGCTGAGGTGCCGGTGATCGGGCTGCCGGGCCTGCTCTCGGCGCCGCGCGCCGCGGTCGCCTACACGATGGTCTGCGTCGCCGAGGTCGCCGCGCTCGCTGGAGCCGCGCCGCGTATCAACGCCGAACTCGAGGCTGCGGCCGCCTTCCTCGCTGAGCAGAAGGAGGACTTGCAGGCTCGTGCCGCCGAGATCGCCGCGCGCCTAGAGGGCACGCTGCCGGTCATCCACGGCGCCGATCTGACGATCGCCGTCGCCCGCCGCTGGAAAGGCCAGGTCAACGAGAACGCCAAGCTTCCCGCCTTCTTCTCCGAGATCCCCGAGGCCAACCACAATGAGATCTGTGGCTGGGAGGGGGCGCCGGCGACCGGAGCGAGGCTCGCCGCGGTGATGCTGGAAGACGCCGACCAGCACCCGCACGAGCGCCGCCGTTTCGAGCTCACCGCCGCCACGGTCGAGGCCAGCGGGGCGGAGGTCGTCAGGATCGAGACCGAGGGGGAGACCCGCATCGCCCGGCTGCTCTGGGCGACGATGCTCGGTGACCTGGTCTCGGTGAAGCTGGCGGAGGCCCGTGGCATCGACCCGCTGGCGGTCGATGCCCTCGACGAGCTCAAGGCAGCACTCGGGCGTCTTTGAGCCGTTCGCCTCATCTCCGTATCCTTCGCCGGGCACCGAACGCTTAAGGACCGAAAGGAACCGATGGCAACCGCCACCGCAAACTACAAAGTCGCCGACATCGGCCTTGCCGACTTCGGGCGCAAGGAGATCTCCCTCGCTGAGGTGGAGATGCCCGGCCTGATGCAGACCCGCGAGGAGTTCGCGGCGCAGCAGCCGTTGAAGGGGGCGCGGATCACCGGCTCGCTCCACATGACGGTGCAGACCGCCGTGCTGATCGAGACTTTGGTCGCCCTCGGCGCCGAGATCCGCTGGGCGAGCTGCAACATCTTCTCCACGCAGGACCACGCCGCGGCCGCGATCGCCGCCGCCGGCATCCCGGTCTTCGCCTGGGAAGGCGAGACCCTGGAGGAGTACTGGTGGTGCACCGAGCAGGCCCTGCTCTGGCCCGACGGCGAGGGGCCGAACATGATCCTCGACGATGGCGGCGACGCCACCCTGCTCGTCCACAAGGGCGTTGAGTTCGAGAAGGCGGGCGCCGTGCCCGACCCGGCCTCGGCCGACTCGGAGGAGTTCCGCGTCGTGCTCGAGACCCTGCAGCGCTCGCTTGAATCCGACCCGCAGCGCTGGACCCGGATTGCGGAGGGGATCAAGGGAGTCACCGAGGAGACGACCACAGGCGTGCACCGGCTCTACCAGCTGGCCGAGACCGGCAACCTGCTCTTCCCGGCGATCAACGTCAACGACTCCGTCACCAAGTCGAAGTTCGACAACCTCTACGGCTGCCGTCACTCGCTGATCGACGGGATCAACCGCGCCACCGACGTGATGATCGGCGGCAAGGTCGCCGTTATCTGCGGCTACGGCGACGTCGGCAAGGGCTGCGCCGAGTCGCTGCGCGGTCAGGGCGCGCGCGTGATCGTCGCCGAGATCGACCCGATCTGCGCCCTGCAGGCGGCGATGGAGGGCTACGAGGTGCGGACGCTCGCGGAAGTCGTCGAGACGGCTGACATCTTCATCACCGCCACCGGCAACAAGGACATCATCACCGCCGACCACATGGCGCGGATGAAGCACAACGCGATCGTCGGCAACATCGGCCACTTCGACAACGAGATCGATGTCGCCGGGCTCGAATCCTCGCCCGCCGAGAGGGTCAACATTAAGCCGCAGGTCGACGAGTGGCGCTTCCCGGATGGCCACTCGATCATCCTTCTCTCCGAGGGCCGCCTGCTCAACCTCGGCAACGCGACCGGACACCCGAGCTTCGTGATGTCGAACTCGTTCACCAACCAGGTGATCGCACAGATCGAGCTCTACGGCCGGCCCGACGGGCTCACGGCCAAGGACGTCACCGTGCTGCCCAAGCATCTCGACGAGAAGGTCGCGCGGCTGCACCTCGCGGCGCTCGGCGTCACCCTCACCGAGCTATCCGACGAGCAGGCCGCCTACCTCGGCATTCCGGTCGAGGGTCCCTACAAGCCCGATCACTACCGCTACTGATGGGGCTCGACTGGAATCAGGGCGCCTGAGCTCGATGCGGGCGATGGTGCTCGCCGCGGGTCTCGGCACGCGACTGCGGCCGATCACCTACGGCATTCCGAAGCCGATGGCGCCGGTCCTTAACCGGCCGCTGATGGAGCACATCCTGCGCCTACTCTCCCGCCAGGGCTTCAACGAGACGATCGCCAACCTGCACTGGTTCCCGGAGACGATCCAGGGGCGCTTCGGAGACGGGTCGGCTTTCGGGATCGACCTCACTTATAGCCACGAGGAGGTCCTGCTGGGGACCGCCGGCGGCGTTCGCAACGTCGCCTCGTTCCTCGGCGACTCCTTCCTCGTGATTGCCGGCGACGCCCTCACCGACCTCGACCTGAACGCGATGCGCGAGTTCCACGAGTCCCATGACGGGATCGCCACAATGGCGACCAAGCGCGTTCGCGACACGAGCGAGTTCGGGGTAGTGATCGCGGACGCCGACGGGCGCGTCCAGGGCTTTCAGGAGAAGCCCGACCCGGCCGAGGCCCTCTCCGACCTCGCTAACACCTGCATCTACATGTTCCGCTCCGAGATCTTCGACTTCTTTCCGTCTCCCGGAACGAGCGTGGCCGCCGGCCCCGATGACCCGGCCAGCTTCGCTGACTGGGCGATGGACGTCTTCCCGGCTCTACTGACGGCCGACGTGCCCTTCTACTCGCACGAGATCGGCGCCTACTGGAACGACGTTGGCAACCTCGAGGAGCTGCGCCAAGGGAACTTCGACGCGCTCGCTGGCCGGGTCGCGATCGACTCCGGCGTGCCGGAGGTCTCCGCGGGAGTGCGCTCCGCCGTCGCCCTCGAGGGGGCCGATGTTGAGCCTCCGGTGCTGATCGGGGACAACGTCGAGCTAGGCCCGGACGTGCGCATCCAGGGGCCGGCGATCATCGGCGACGGCTGCCGGGTCGGGGCCGGCGCCTGGATTCGCGACGCGATCCTGCTCAGCGGGGCGGAGCTGCCCGCCGGCGCGCTCCTCGCCGGCGGCATCGGCGGTCGCCTCGAGCCTGCTCAGTCCTGACCGACTTTTGACTTTCTGCGCGCCACACGCGCGCCGGCGCCGACGACGATCGGGGCGTGAAGGTTCTGCACGCGATCGCCGCCAGCCTCGCCCCACCGCTCTGCGCGGCGTGTGGGCGTTCCTGTCGGCCTGAGTCGCTCCTCTGCAATCGCTGCGGCCGCCGCCTCGCCGCCGTGGCCCCGCTGAGCGGCGGCGGCCCACCCGGCCTCGACCGCGCCTGGTCCTCGGCCCCACACGAGGGCGTCGCCCGCGAGCTCGTCGCCGCGCTCAAGTTCCGCCGCCTGCTCCCCGTCGCCGGATTGATGGCCGAGCGGGTCCAGTGGCTCGCTCCCGCCAGCCTGCTCTCCGGGACGATCGTCCCCGTTCCCACGGCGGCGCTGCGCACGATGCGTCGCGGCTTCGACCCCGCCGGCGAGATCGCCGCAGCGCTCGCGGAGCGGCTCGGCGTGCCGGTCGCGCCCTGCCTCGCGCGCCGCGGTGGCGGCCGCCAGGTCGGCCGGCGACGCGCCCAGCGCATCGGCCACCCGCCGCAGATCGTCGCCAGGGGCATGGTCCCGCGCAGCGTCCTGCTGGTCGACGACGTGCTGACGACTGGGGCGACGCTGTCGGCTTGCGCCGCGACGCTGCGGGCCCACGGGGCTGTCCGCGTCGCGGCAATTACCTTCGCGCGAAGGTTGTGAGCACCTCTTGCCTGGGTAGGGAGAGAGGCGTACGATCGGACGACCCATCGAAGGAGGCACTCATGCGGATCGAGATTCGTGGTCGCAACGTCGAGATCGACGACGAGCTGCGGGAGCACGTGGCGAAGCGGTTCCGCCGGGTGGGGAAGCAAGTCTCGGAGCTGGCGATGCTGGACGTCGTGCTCTACGAGGAGCGCAACCCCGCGAATCCCGACAGCCAAGTCGCCGAGGCGACCTTGCAGCTGAAGGGGGTCACGCTGCACGCCCACGAGGCCTCGCCTGAAATGGCGCACACGGTCCACGAGCTGGCCGAGGACATCCGCCGCCAGGTCAAGAGGCACCGCGAGCGGCGGCGCAAGCGCAGCCAAACGCGTCGTGCCGTTGCGCGCCTGCAGGGCCGCCCGGCGAGCTGAGAAGGCACGGTGCCCCTCCCGCCCGGGCAAGTGCCGGTCTAATAAGACCGGCACTTTGAGTATCCGCCCGTTCGGGAGGGGCACCGTGCCTTCTCATGCCCAGCTACCCTTGGGGAGATGGCAGATGCAAGGGAGATGGTCACGCGCGTGCTGCGCGTGGGCGAGGGCCGCAAAGCCAAGAGCTACCAGAAGCGGGCCGAGGCGATCAACCAGATCGAGCCCGAGATGGAGCTGCTCGAGGACGCCGAGCTGCGCGCCGAGGCCGATGCCCTGCGCGAGCGCGCCCGCAATGGCTCCTCGCTCGAGGATCTCCTGCCCGAGGCCTTCGCGCTGACCCGCGAGGCCGCCCGCCGCAGCATCGGTCAGCGCCACTACGACGTGCAGCTGGTCGGGGGGATGGCGCTGCACGACGGGGCGATCTCCGAGATGAAGACGGGAGAGGGCAAGACGCTGACCGCGACCCTGGCGGTCTTCCTCAACACGCTTGCCGGCGACAGCGTCCACCTCGTCACCGTCAACGACTACCTGGCCCGCCGCGATGCCGAATGGATGCAGCCGATCTACGACTCGCTCGGGGTCACCGTGGCGGCGCTCCAGGAGGGCGACGACCACGCGACCAGGCAGCGCAAGTACGCCTGCGACGTCACCTACGGCACCAACTCCGAGTTCGGCTTCGACTACCTGCGCGACAACATGTCCGAAGCGCTCGAGCACTGCGTCCAGCGCGGCCACCACTTCGCGATCGTCGACGAGGTCGACAACATCCTGATCGACGAGGCGCGGACGCCGCTGATCATCTCCGGCGCGCCCGAGCAGGCCGCCCAGCTCTATTACCAGTTCGCCCGCCTCGCCCGGCAGATGAATGGCGTCCCCGCCAAAGACAAGCTGCGCTCGCTGGGCGAGTCGAGGGACACCTCCGAGGTCGACTACGACTACGAGTACGACGAGAAGCACAAAACCGTTTCGCCGACCGAGAAGGGGGTGAAGCGCGCGGAGGAGTTCCTCGGCGTCGACAACCTCTACATCAGCGAGCACGGCAGCCTCGTCAACCACCTCTTCCAGGCGCTCAAGGCGGAGTCGCTCTACAGGCGCGACAAGGACTACGCCGTGATCGACGGCCAGGCGATGATCATCGACGAGTTCACCGGCCGCATTCTCGAGGGTCGCCGCTGGTCGGAAGGCCTGCACCAGGCGGTCGAGGCAAAGGAGGGCGTCGCGATCGGCGAGGAGAACCAGACCCTGGCCACGATCACCCTGCAGAACTACTTCCGTCTCTACGACAAGCTCTCGGGGATGACCGGCACGGCCCTGACCGAGGCCACCGAGTTCATGAAGATCTACAAAATCCCGGTGGTCGAGATCCCGACCAACCGGCCGATGGTCCGCGACGACCACAACGACCAGATCTTCAAGACCAAGGACGGCAAGTGGAAGGCGGTGATGGACGAGATCGTCGCCCGCCACGAGAGGGGGCAGCCGATCCTGGTCGGCACCGTCTCGGTCGAGGTCTCGGAGATGATCGCTGACGAGCTGAAGCGCAACGGGATCGAGCACGCGGTGCTGAACGCGAAGCCTGAGCATGCCGAACGAGAGGGCGAGCTGATCGCCCAGGCCGGCCGCAAGGGCGCGGTGATGATCGCCACCAACATGGCCGGCCGCGGCGTCGACATCAAGCTCGGCGGCGACCCCGAGCAGCTCGCCGAGCACGAGCTGAAGAAGCAGGGGCTGCACCCGGGCGAGGAGGGCTACGAGGAGGGCTACGAAGCAAAGCTGGCCGAGCTCGAGCCGCGGTGCAAGGCTGAGGCCGAGGAAGTCGTCGAGCTGGGCGGCCTCTTCATCTGCGGCACTGAGCGCCACGAGTCGCGGCGGATCGACAACCAGCTACGCGGCCGCTCCGGACGTCAGGGCGACCCCGGCGAGAGCCGCTTCTACCTCTCGGCCGAAGACGACGTGATCCGCCTCTTCGCCGGCGACCGCATCTACAAGATCCTCGACCGGCTTGGGCCGGTCGACGAGGACGGCGGCGAGCTGCCGCTGGAAGCGAAGATGCTGACGAAAACGGTCGAGGGCGCGCAGAAGAAAGTCGAGGAGCAGAACTTCCTGATCCGCAAGCGGGTGCTCGAGTACGACGATGTGATGAACGAGCAGCGCCGCGTCGTCTACAAGTACCGGCGCGAGATCCTCGAGGGTCGCGATATGTCGGACATCGCCCGCGACGAGATCGAGGGCGTGATCGAGCGCTTGGTCGACGAGTACACGCCGGGCGACGAACTCGACGAGTGGGACATGCCGGAGCTGGAGACGCAGCTGCGGCAGATCTGGCCGGTCAGCGTCGACGTCGCCTCCCTGCGCCCGGAGCAGATCGATCGCGAAAGGCTCAAGGACGAACTCGACGAAGACGCGATGAATGCCTACGACGAGCGCGAGGGGCAGGTCGGCGGGGAGCTGACCCGCTACCTCGAGCGCTCGATCCTGCTGCAGGTGATCGATAACCGCTGGCGCGAGCACCTCTTCGACATGGATTACCTGCGCGAGGGCATCCACCTGCGTGGCTTTGCTCAGATCGACCCCCTGGTCGCTTACAAGAACGAAGGCTTCACCATGTTCGAGGAGCTGATGCACTCGATCTGGGAGGAGTTCAGCAAACTGATCTTCAACGTCGAGGTGCAGGTCGACCCCGCTCAGGCCCGCCAGGCCTTCGGCCCCAATGGGGGCTCGCAACCGGCGGCGCTCGACTACTCCGGCGGCACCGCGGAGGGCCAGCCGTCGGCCCTGCAGCAGGTCGCCGCCACCGGCGGCGCGGAGGGCGCGGCGGAGACGGCGGCCTCGCAGGCCGTGGGCGGGGGGAACGGCCTCGGCGAGCCGGTCGAGACCGTGGTCAAGGACGAGCGGGAAAACATCGGCCGCAATGACCCGTGTTGGTGTGGCAGCGGTAAAAAGTTCAAGAAGTGCCACGGCGCCTAGGCGCCGTCCTGCCTTGATCCACGACCCCGTCCGCGAGTTCATTCGCAGCTTCAACGAGCGCGATCTGGACGCGTTCGTCGCCGTTCTGCACCCGGAAGTCGAGCTGCACTCGGGACGGGGATTGCGCAAGGGCATTGACGCGGCCCGGGTCTGGGCCACCCGCGCTCCTGGAGGCGTCCAGCAGGCGATCGAGCTGGAGGAGCTGCACGAGGACACCGACAGGGCCGTGGCGCTGATTCGCCGCAAGTGGCACTGGGACGAGGACGGGTCTCCGGCCGGAGAGGACGAGATGGCCTGGTATTTCGAGCTGCAGGATCGGCGGATAAGGAGTTGGCGGCCTTACGAGGACCGGGCCGGGGCGCTGAGTAAGCTGCGCTGATGGCCGAGACCGCCTCGACCGAATCGGTACCGGCGCGGCTCGCCGAGATCCGCGACCAGTTGAAGCTGCTCGCGGACTATCTTTGACCCCGCTTCGCTGCAAGCGGAAGCGGAGCGGCTCGAGACCGAGATGGGCCGCCCTGGCTTCTGGGACGACCAGGAGGCGGCCGCCCGCACCTCAGCCGCCCACGCTCGCGCCCAGCGCAAGCTGAGCACCTTCCGCGAGCTCGAAGCCGAAGTCGACGACCTCGGTGAGCTGGCCGAGATGGCGGCCGAGGACGAGGAGGTGGCCGCCGAGCTGAGCAGCCAGCTCGTCTCGGTCGAGCGCCACCTTGCCGAGCTCGAAGAGGCGCGCCTCTTCAGCGGCAGCTACGACGCCGGCGACGCTGTGGTCACGGTCCACGCCGGGGCCGGCGGCACCGACTCGCAGGACTGGGCCGAGATGCTGCTGCGGATGTATCTGCGCTGGGCCGAGCAACGCGGCTTCGAGGTCGAGATGAAGGAGGCCTCGCCGGGGGAGGAGGCCGGGCTCAAGTCGGCGACCTTCATCGCCCGCGGCGAGAACGCCTACGGCCTCTTCGCCGCTGAGCGCGGCGTCCACCGCCTGGTGCGGATCTCGCCCTTCGACTCCTCGGCGCGCCGCCACACCAGCTTCGCCCAGCTCGACGTCGGCCCTTTGGTCGACGAGGGGGTGGAGGTCGAGATCGACGACACCGACCTGCGCATCGACACCTACCGCGCCTCCGGCGCCGGCGGCCAGCACGTCAACAAGACCGACTCGGCGGTGCGCATCACCCACATCCCCACCGGCGTCGTCGTCCAGTGCCAGAACGAGCGCTCGCAGACGCAGAACAAGGCGATGGCGATGCAGTTCCTGCGCTCGAAGCTGATCGAGCTGGAAGAGCGCAAACGGGCCGAGCGGCTGGCCAAGGAGCGCGGCGAGGTCAAGGACGTCGCCTGGGGCTCGCAGATCCGCAGCTACTTCCTGCACCCCGACCAGCGGGTCAAGGACCACAGAACGGGCCACGAGGCGGGCGATGCCCAGAAGGTCCTCGACGGCGACCTCGACGACTTCATCCGCGACTACCTGAACAAGACCGCCGCCTCGTCGGCGAGCTAGGCGTGGAGCCGCTGCACTACCTGGAGCGACCGCCGGCCGGGGAGCCGGAGGGCCTCCTCGTCCTCCACCACGGTCGTGGCACTTCCGAGCGCGACCTCTTCGGCCTAGCCGACGCACTCGACCCCGCGGCGAGGCTGCATGTCGTCACCCCGCGGGCGCCGCTCTCCCTCCCCAGCTCACCGGGCTTCCACTGGTATTTGGTCCCGCGGGTCGGCTACCCGGACCACGACACGTTCCACGCCGCCCGACAGGCGCTGGCGCAGCTGCACGACCGCCTCTGGGAGCAGACCGGGATCGGGCCGGAGCGCACCGTCCTCGGCGGCTTCTCGATGGGCACGGCGATGAGCTACACGATGGCCCTCGACGCAGAGCGCCCGGCGGTGGCGGGGATCCTCGCCTTTGGCGGCTTCGTCCCGGTCGTCGAGGACTGGGGGCCCGCCTTCCGCGACAGGCAGGCCACGCGCGCCTTCATCGCCCACGGCCGGCGAGACCCGGTCATCGAAGTCGGCTTCGCCCATAGCGCTCGCGACCTGCTTACGCGCGAAGGGCTGGAGGTCGAGTACCACGAGTCCGATGTCGGCCACCAGATCGACCCGATGCACCTGGGTTACGCCGGCGAGTGGCTGCAGGGAGCGCCGGGTGCCCCTCCCGGCTCAACTTTTTCCGAAGACAGGGAGTAGTCGTCCGCGGGAGCTACCGCGGAAAAAGTACAAGCCGCCGAGAGGGGCACCCGGCACTCCTGTCAGTCGCGGCGATGTTCGTGACGATCTTCTTCCCGCCACGCTCATCCAGCCTCTCGGAGAAGCGGAGGACGCCGCTGTGGCCGAGATGGCGCCGGACAGAGCTGAGTTGGACCGAGCCTCGCTGGACCGTGATGCGGGCGCTGAAGGGCTCGTTAGTGGTGTAGCCGATCGTCAGTCTCAGCTTGTCCTGCTTGGTCACGGCGTGGGCGCGGACGCTTCGTAGAGGGCATTCGTCGCCTGGGAGTGATTCGGCTTCTTCCTCTTCTTCCCATTCCTCTTCCTCCCAGTCGTCGACTTCGCTTTCTGCTTCGGCTTCCTCGTCTTCGAAGGCCGCCGACAGCGCTGTCAGGTCTGGTGTTGGGAAGGAGTTGTAGGACGCAGCCGCCGACTGTGCGGCGATGGCGGCGGCGGCCAGTGACGCGATCAGGACGATCGAGGCACGCGCGGCAAGGCGCAGCCAGGGGCTCGTCAGCACGGAGGGGAACATCGGGAAAAGGATCGGCTGCCAGCGCCAGATGCTTGAGCGCGGGTCGCGCTCCTGCGGGCTTCCCAGGTAGATTCGGCCGATGCGCAGCGCGCCTCCAGAGCTCGACGGGGTCAGCCACCGCTACGTGGACGTCGCTGGGACGCGGCTGCACGTCGCCGAAGCGGGGGAGGGGCCGGCGATCGTGCTCCTGCACGGCTGGCCGCAGCACTGGTGGGTCTGGCGCAAGGTGATCCCGGCGCTGGCCGCCGAACGGCGGGTGATCTGCCCCGACCTGCGCGGCTTCGGCTGGAGCGAGGCACCGCCGGGGCGCTACGAGATCCAGGAACTAGCGGATGACGTCCTGGCTCTGCTCGATGAGCTGGAGCTCGACGAGGTGGAGTTGATCGGACACGACTGGGGCGGCTACGCCGGCTTCCTGCTCTGCCTGAAGGCGCCCGAGCGCTTCCGTCACTACCTCGGGCTGGGAATCGTGCACCCCTGGTTCGAGCCACCGAAACCGTCGCCGCAGGCGCTCAGCCGGACCGCCTACCAATTTCTTCTCGCCAGTCCCGGCTTGGGCGCCGGCATCCTTCGCTACGTCCCGGCCTTCGTCCGGCTGGTGATCGAAAAGGGCTCGCACCCGGACATGCACTGGACCGCGGAGGAGCTCGATTGCTTCGCGCGGAGCTTTCAGTCCCGCGGCCATGCGCGTGCCTCTTCGCATGTGTACCGAAGCTTTCTGGTGCGCGAGCTGCCTCGTCTCAAAAAGGGTCACTACCGCTCCCAGCGCCTCACCGTGCCTACTCGCATCCTCGCCGGCGAGGCCGACCCCGTGATCAAAGCCGACATCCTCGCCGGCTACGAGCCCTACGCCGATGACATGAGCGTCGAGATCCTCTCAGGCTGCGGGCACTTCGTCGCCGAGGAGAAGCCGGAGATCGTTGTCGAGCGGGCGCGGCAGCTCTTCGGGCCCGTCGCCGCCTCCAGCTAGAGCACGCCCTCCAGCTTCAGCAGCGCTTCCTTCATCGGCAGACCGCCGCCGTAGCCGCCGAGGGCGCCGCCGCTGCGCAGCACCCGGTGGCAGGGGACGACGATCGGCAGCGGGTTGGCGCCGCAGGCGGTCCCCGCCGCCCGCACTGCGCGCTCGTTGCCAGCGCTGCGGGCGATCTCGGTGTAGCTGCGGGTCCGCCCGTAGGGGATGCGGTTGATCGCCTGCTGGGCCTTCTTGCGAAAACCCTCAGTGAGCTGCCAGTCGAGCGGCAGCTCGAACTCGGTCAGCCTGCCCTCGAAGTAGCGGTCGAGCTCGCGGCGAGCCTCGTCGAGACGGGCGGGCGCCTCGAGCACCCGCGGCGAGATCTTCGTCGCCAGCGCCTCCAGCGTCGCCTCGGTGCCTAACTGGGGGAAGCTCACCTTGACCAGGCCGCGCGGCGTCGCCGCCAGCAGCAGTGGCCCGAACGGCGAGTCGACGGTGGCGTAGGCGACATCGAGCAGGCCCTCGGCGTCGGCGCGATCGGCGAAGTGGTTCAGTGCGGTTTTCATGCCAGCTCCTTTCTCAGTCGCTTCAGTCCCTCGTGCAGGCTGCGGCGCGCCGCCTCCGGCGAGCAGCCAAGTGCCGCTGCGATCTCGACATGCGGCAGGTCGCAGGCGTAGCGCAGGGCGACCGCCGCCCGCTGCTTCGGCGGCAGCGCGCCGACCGCGCTCCAGATCTCGCCGTCGGGCTCGGGATCGCTGACCGCAACCTCGGCCACTTCCTCGACCGGGACCGGCCAACGCCCGTTGGCGCGATGGTGGTCGATCGCCTTGCGGTGGGCGATCGTCAGCAGCCAGCTGCGCAGGTTGCTCGCGTCTTCCAGCTGTGGGTAGGCGCGCAGCGCCGCCAGGAAGGTCTCCTGGAAGCAGTCATCGGCGTCCGTGCGGCCGACTGCCCCACGAAGCACCGCCATCACTTCGGCGGCGTGATCGTCGAGCAAGGTCTGGAAGGGGGGGAGGGTTGCGGTCAAGTCATTGATTAAACGCCTCGAAGAGCCCAAGTGTGAGAGAGACGAATGCCCCTCCGACGGAACCCGCGCCCACACTCGCTAAAGGGACTTTGGTTTTGCGGCTCACAAGTTCCGCTGGAGGGGTATCCGTCTCTCTCTCTGACCAGCGTTAGGGTGCGCCCGATGGTCGATCTCAGGGACTTGGTTGCCCGCGCACTGGCTGAGGACGTTGGAGCTGGTGATGTCACCTCGGAGGCGGTCGTGCCGGCGGAGGCGCGGGCGCGGGCGCGGATCGTGCAGAAGCAGCCGGGCGTCGTCTTCGGCTTCTCCGCCGTGGCCGAGGCGATGCGCCAGAGCGGGGTCGAGCAGGTCGACAACCTCGTCGTCGAGGGTCAGTGGCGCGAGCAGGTGCCGGCGGAGGTCGTCTTCGCCAGCGGCCCGGCGCGCGCCCTGCTCGCGGCCGAGCGCACCGCGCTCAACTTCCTCGGCCACCTCTCGGGCATCGCCACGCTGACCGCGCGTTACGTCGAGGCGGTCGCCGGCACCGGCGCCCAGATCCTCGACACGCGCAAGACGACGCCTGGCCTGCGCGAGCTGGAGAAGGCGGCGGTGGCGGCAGGGGGCGGCCGCAACCACCGCATGGGCCTCCACGACGCGATCCTGATCAAGGAGAACCACATCGCCCTCGCCGGCGGCGTGGCGAAGGCCGTCTACGCCGCCCGCTCCGCGCACCCCGAGCTGGCGGTCGAGGTCGAGTGCCGCGATCTCGAAGAGGTCGCCTACGGGCTTGGGGTTGGCGCCGACCTGCTGCTGCTCGACAACATGGACACCGAGACGCTGCGCAAGGCGGTTGCCCTGCGCGAGCAGTCCGGCGGCCCCAAACCGCCCTCGCTGGAGGCGTCCGGCGGGGTCTCCCTGGAGACCGTGCGTGGAATCGCCGAGACCGGCGTCGACTTGATCTCGGTCGGCGCCCTCACCCATTCAGCTCCCACGCTCGACTTCAGCCTGCTCATCGAGCCCGCTTAGAGAGGGACGGGTGCCCCTCCAGCGGAACTTGTGAGCCGCCAAACCCTGATCCCTTTGGCAAGTGTGGGCGCGGGTTCCGTCGGAGGGGCACCCGTCCCTCTCTACCCCTCACTTGAGCAACCTGGAAAGGCGGCGATCCTTGAGCACGCGGCCGCCGGTCTGCTCGGCCGGGCAGTACGTGGTCTGGTGCTCGGAGAAGAAGACCGCCTCGAGCGTCGTGCCGCAGCGCGGGCAGGGCTCGCCCTCGTGCTTGTGGATCCGCAGCGGCTTCGGCGCCTTGTCGGGGAGCTGCTCGCCGACCGTCTCCTCGTAGCGGTCGATCGCGTCGCCGAGCAAGTGCAGCGCCTCGCGCAGGCGCTCGACCTCCTCCTCATTCAGCTCCGACCCCTTCTTGAAGGGCGAGAGGCGGGCTTCCCAGAGGATCTCGTCGACCCAGGAGCGGCCGATGCCGGCGATGTCGCCCTGATGGCGGAGCAGCGGGTGCAGGTGGCGCGGCTGGTCGATCAGCGCCGCAAACTGCTCAGGGGGCGGCGCCGGCCAGGCTTCCGGCCCCAGCCTCGCCACCGTCTCGTCCTCCTCGACGGTGCCCGTAGGCAAGAGCTTCGCCCAGGCGCGCTGCTTGGTGCCGAACTCGCGCAGGCGCAGCTCGCGCCCGTCATCGAGCCGGATCAGGATCCGCGAGGCGCGGTCTTTGAGCGAGGCCCGTTTGTCGAACCAGCGCAGCCGCCCCGCCGACATCAGGTGGAGCAGCAGGGCGAGGTCGCCAAACTCGACGACGACGAGCTTGCCGATCCGCCGGACGCCGGTCAGCTCGCGCCCCGTCAGCGCCTCCAGCGGCGGGTCGAAGGTCTTCATCACGTTCATACCGGGGGCGAGGACTGACTCGACCGTCGTCCCGGCGAGCGCCGCGTTCAACCGGCGTGCCGTTATCTCGACCTCTGGCAACTCGGGCATGCCGAGAGGGTAGACTTGAGACAGCATTCATTCGACTGGTTTAAGGCGCAGCCGGGCCAGCGAACATCGGAAACGGAGGGCTCCATGCAGGAGCTGCCCACGATCCAACCTACGATCACACCGGACCTCGGTGAGGAGGAGATCCGTGCGCTGAGCGAGGAGGTGCGCGCGCTCGCTGCCCAGCGCAACGCCGTCATCCTCGCCCACAACTACCAGCTGCCCGAGATCCAGGACGTCGCCGACCACATGGGCGACTCGCTTGGCCTCTCGCGCCGAGCTGCAGCCACCGACGCCGACGCGATCGCCTTCTGCGGCGTCCACTTCATGGCCGAGACGGCCTCGATCCTCTCGCCCGAGAAGACGGTGCTGATCCCCGATCTTGATGCCGGCTGCTCGCTCGCCGACTCGATCGACGCCGACCAGCTGCGGACCTGGAAGGCCGAGCATCCCGGTGCGGTCGTGGTGATGTACGTCAACACCTCGGCTGAGGTGAAGGCGGAGACCGACTACTGCTGCACTTCCTCCAACGCCGTGCAGGTGGTCCGGCACATCTGGGCCGAGCACGGCCCCGAGACCGAGATTCTCTTCGGCCCTGACATGTGGCTGGGCGCCTTCGTCGAGCGCGAGACAGGTCTCCTCGACGACCCCGAGCGGCGCGCCCGCTTCCACGTTTGGGACGGCGAGTGCCACGTCCACGCCGGTATCCGGCCCGACGACATCGCCCGCACCCGCACCGAGAACCCGGAGGCCGAGTTCCTGATCCATCCCGAGTGCGGTTGCTCGACCCAGGCGATGGAGTACGTCGCCGCCGGCGACATCGAGGCCGAGGGCGTCCACATGCTCTCGACCTCGGGGATGCTCCAGCACGTCGAAGCCAACCCCGATGGGAGCTTCGTCGTCGCCACCGAGAACGGGATGCTCTACCCGCTGCAGCAGGCCGCGCCGCGGGCCAACCTGGTCGAGGCCAACCGGATGGCCTTCTGCAAGTACATGAAGATGATCACGCTGCCGAAGCTGCGCGACTCGCTGCTCGAGATGAAGTTCGAGGTCAGCGTCCCGGCGGGCGTCGCCGAGCGCGCCCGGCTGCCGATCGAGCGCATGGTCGCGATCGGCTAGCGACAGATATTGTCCCGGCCCGTGTACGAGCTAGCCCAGCAGCTGCGAGTCGATTCGGTCCGCGCCGCAGCTGCGGCGAACTCCGGCCATCCGACCTCCTCGATGTCGGCCGCGGATCTGATGGCGGTGCTCTTCACGAAGTACCTGCGCTACGACTTCGACGCCCCCGAGAACGGCGCCAACGATCACCTGGTCTTCTCCAAGGGCCACGCTTCGCCCCTGCTCTACTCCCTCTACAAGGCGGCCGGGGCGATTGACGACGAGGAGCTGCTCACCTTCCGCGAGTTCGGATCGCGGATGGAAGGACACCCGACGCCCGAACTGCCCTGGGTCGACGTCGCCACCGGCTCGCTCGGGCAGGGCCTGCCGATCTCGGTTGGCATCGCGCTCGCCGCAGACCGGCTCGAGCGCTCCGACCTGCGGGTCTGGGTCCTCTGCGGCGACTCGGAGTTGGCCGAGGGCTCGATGTGGGAGGCCTTCGAGCACGCTGGTTACGTCGGGCTCGGCAACCTGATCGCGATCGTCGACGTCAACCGGCTCGGTCAGCGCGGCCCGACGATGCACGAGTGGGACACATCTTCGCTGGCGGCACGCGCGAGCGCCTGCGGCTGGGACGTGCAGGAGATCGACGGCCATGACCTGGATGCGATCGACGCCGCTTACGCGCGGGCACAGGAGGCCGATAGGCCCGCCGTGATCTTTGCCCGCACCAAGAAGGGCTCCGGGGTCGCCGCGGTCGAGGACAAGGAGAACCAGCACGGCAAGCCGCTTGCCGACCCCGAGGCCGCGATCGAGGAGCTGGGCGGGATCCGCTCCCTCAGTGTCAGCGTGCAGCCGCCGCCTCAGCCGCAGCCCTTCGAGATCGAGAAGGCCCAGGTCGAGCGGCCCAGCTACGAGCTGGGCGAGAAGGTCGCGACCCGTGCCGCCTACGGTGACGCTCTGGCCTGGCTCGGCTCGATCGACGAGAAAGTCGTCGCCCTCGACGGCGAGGTCGGCAACTCGACCTACGCCGAACGTTTCGCCGCCAAGCACCCTGACCGCTTTTTCGAGATGTACATCGCCGAGCAGCAGATGATCGCCGCGGCGATCGGCATGCAGACACGCGGCTGGAAGCCCTTCGCCTCCTCGTTCGGCGCCTTCCTCAGCCGCGCCTACGACTTCGTCCGCATGGGCGCGATCTCGCAGGCGGACCTGAAGCTCTGCGGCTCCCACGTCGGCGTCTCGATCGGTCCCGACGGGCCGTCGCAGATGGCGCTCGAAGACATCGCCTCGCTCCGTGCCGTCTTCGGCAGCGTCGTGCTCTACCCCAGCGACGCCAACCAGACCGTGCAACTGCTCGACGCGATGCGCGAGTACTACGGCATCAGCTATCTGCGCACCACCCGTGAGGCGACGCCTGTGCTCTACGGGCCGGACGAGACATTCGAGATCGGCGGCAGCCACACCGTCCGCACCAGCGCCGAGGACACCGTCACCCTGATCGGCGCCGGCATCACCCTGCGCGAATGTCTCACCGCCGCCGACGAGCTGGCGGAGAAGGGAATCTCCGCCCGCGTGATCGACCTCTACTCGGTCAAGCCGGTCGACACCGAGACCCTGCTCACCGCCGCCGACGAGACGCAGGCGCTGGTCACGGTCGAGGACCACTGGCCGGAGGGGGGGATCGGCGAGACGGTCGCCGGCGTGCTCGCCGATGCAGGCGCCGGCACGCCGCTCGTGCGCCTCGCCGTCTCCGGGCGGCCCGGCAGCGGCCCACCCGCGTCACTGCTCTCCGCTGCAGGAATAGACGCCGAGAGCATCGTCTCCGCGGTTACTAGCATTCGCTAATACTTCGCTAAGATTTCGCGAATGTTTGGTGGTGGGCGGGGAGTTGCGCGCCGACCGGGTCGCAGGAGTCATCCTGCTGCTGAAGAAAAGAGCGCGTCGATGGCCAGAGCGAAGAAGAGGCGGGACGAGGCGCAGCCGGCGCAGCCGCGGCGAGCGCGCAAGCCGATTGTCGAGCTGCGCGACGTGACCAAGGTCTACCCGGGGGGGCACATGGCCCTCGACCGGGTCTCGCTGGCGATCGACCGCGGCGAGTTCGCCTTCCTGGTCGGCCCGACCGGCTGCGGCAAGTCGACCCTGATCAAGCTGCTGATCCGCGAGCTGACCGCGACCGAGGGCTCCGTGAGCATCGCCGGTCGCGACATCGACACTCTCTCCGAGAAGAAGACCCCGCACCTGCGGCGCAACATCGGCACCGTCTTCCAGGACTTCAAGCTGCTGCCCGACCGCACTGTCTTCGACAACGTCGCCTACGCGCTGCAGGTGCTCGGCGCCAGCCGCGCCGAGGTTCGCGAGAAGGTGGGGGAGACTCTGCGCCTGGTCGGCCTCTCGACCAAGCTGCACAGCTTCCCCGACCAGCTCTCCGGCGGCGAGCAGCAGCGCGTCGCGATCGCTCGCGCCTTCGTCAACCACCCGCCGCTGCTGCTCGCCGACGAGCCCAGCGGCAACCTCGACCCGATCACCTCGATCGGGGTGATGCAGCTGCTCTACCGGATCAACAAGACCGGTACGACGGTAATCGTCGTCACCCACGACCGCGAGATGGTCGACAACATGCGCCGCCGTGTGATCGAGCTCTACGAGGGCCGCGTCGTCCGCGACGAGGTCTCCGGCGGCTACACCGAGGAGTCGACCACCGAGTTCGGCCTGCGCATGCGGGCTGAGATGGGTGTCGGCCCCGAGGGCCAGACCAACGGCCACGACGCCCACGAGCGACTGTTCTGAACGATGTCACAGCTCTTTTTCTTCATCCAGGAGGCTTTCCGGGCGCTGCGCCGCAACGCCGCCCCGAGCATGGCGGCGATCGTCACCACCGTGGTCACGGTGGTTCTGCTCGGAGTGCTGATCCCGATCTTCCAGACGGCACAGTCGAAGAGCGAGGAAGTCCGTGACAGCCTCGAGTTCCGCGTTGCCGTCTACGACGACGCCACCAAAAGCGAAATCGACGCCCTGCGTGGGGACCTGGAGGGGATCCCGCACGTCGCCTCGGTCGAGTTCATCACCAAGGCGGAGGCGCTGGCCGAACTCGAAAACGACCTCGGCAAGGCGAAAAGCGAAGACCTGCTGACCCAGTTGCGCGACAACCCGCTGCCGCGCAACTTTGCGGTCAAGGCCGATGACGCCGCCAACCTGGAAGCGGTGCGCGCGGCCGTCACGCCGCCCGGGCCGAACGGCAAGCCCCAGCCGATCTCGCCGATCATCCCCGCTGAAGACCCCACCTTCGATCGCCGCGAAGACGCGCAGAAGATCGAGCAGGTGACCAGCGCGCTAAAGATCGTGCTGACCGTGATCACGGCGCTCCTGATCGTCGCCTCGCTGATGCTGGTCGGCAACACAATCCGGCTCTCTATCTACACCCGCCGCCGTGAGGTCGAGGTGATGCGCCTGGTCGGCGCCACCCGCTGGTTCATCCGCTGGCCCTTCATGATCGAGGGCGTCGTCGTCGGCTTCGCCGGTGGCCTGATGGCCATACTGACCCTGTGGCTGGGCAAGATCACGATCATCGACCCGCTGGGGGACACGATCTCCTTCCTGGCGGCGCAGAACAACAGCACGCTCTCTTTCCCGGCGCTGGCGGCGATCCTCTTCGGCGCCGCGGTGCTGGTCTCGGCGATCGGCTCGGGCGTCACCCTGCGCCGCTTCCTCAAGGTCTGAGGCCACGGTGAGCGGGGGCCGGATCGCGGCTCTCGCCGCCTCCCTGCTCGCCGCTCTCTGCCTCGGGATGTGGCTGGGCGGGCACCCCGGCAAGCTGCCCGACCTCGTCCGCGACGCGTTCGTCGACGAGGCCGCCGGGCTCAGCGCCGAAGCGGCCGAACTGATCGAGGGGAACTACTTCCGCGAGGTACCGCAGGACGAGCTCGGTGCGGCCTCCCTGCGCGGCATGGTGCGCGGCCTGCGGCAGCGTTACCGGGACCGCTTCTCGACCTACCTCTCGCCGCGCATGCGGGAACGCTTTGACGAGGAGATCTCGGGGCGCTTCTCCGGGATCGGCCTCGGTGTCACCGCGGTCCCGCGCGGCCTGCGGGCTGACCGTGTCTTCCCGCGCTCGCCGGCGGCGCGGGCGGGGATCGAGCCGGGCGACCTCGTCGTCTCCGTCAACGGCCGCTCGATCGCCGGCGAGAGCAGCGAACGCGCCAGCGAGAAAATTAAGGGCCCGGAAGGGAGCGAGGTGGAGATCGGGGTGGTGCGACCCCCGAGTGAGAAGGCACGTGAGCTGCGCCTGACGCGGGAACAGATCGCGCTGCCGGTCGCGACTGCCGAGGTCGAGACGGTGGCTGGGACGAAGCTTGGGCACGTCAGCTTCTACGGCTTCAGCTCCGGCGCCCACGGCCAGTTGCGCGAGGCTGTGCGCAGAGCCGAGCGCCGCGGCGCCGAGGGGATCGTGCTCGACCTGCGCGGCAACGGGGGCGGCCTGCTGCAGGAGGCGGTGCTCTCCGCCAGCGTCTTCCTGCCGAAGGACAAAGTCGTGGTCTCGACCAAATCCAGAACTCAGGGCGAGACCGTCTACAAGGCCGTGGGCGACCCCCTGCCCCGGCGGCCGATGGTGGTGCTGATCGACGGCGGCACCGCCTCGGCGGCGGAGGCCCTCGCCGCGGCCCTCGCCGACGGCGCCGGCGCCGTCGTGGTCGGCGAACGCTCCTACGGCAAGGGGGTCTTCCAGCAGGAGCTCGACCTCGCCAACGGCGGCGCCCTGACGCTGACGATCGGCGAGTACTTCACGCCCTCGGGCGCGAACCTGGGCGGCAACGGGATCGACCCCGACGTGGCCGCCCGCGACCGTCCCGGCACCGCCCCCGACGAGGCTCTGCAGCGTGCCCTCGAGGTTCTCGCGAGGCAGGCGCAGGACCAAGGGTGAGCGGGCGGGACTGGCGCTACCACCGCGCCCGTAGCCGGGCTCGCGGTCAGGCCCGGCGGCGCGCCAGGCCAAAGAACGCGCGTGAGGCGGTCGAGGCCCTGCTCGGCGAGCGGCTGGACCACCGTGGCTTCCCGGCCAGGCTCGAGCTCGACGCTGCCAGGGCGGCGGAGGTGGCCGAGCGAGCCGCCGGCGCCCGCCGCGACCTGACCGAGCTGCCCACCTTCACCGTCGACCCGGCCACCGCCCACGACTTCGACGACGCCGTCTCGGCTCGTCGCGAAGGCGACGGCATCAGGCTCTGGATCCATATCGCCGACGTTGCCACCCACATCAAGCCCGGCTCGCCACTCGATCAGGAGGCCCGGCGCCGCGCCAACAGCACCTACGCGCCGGGCACGGTCGAACCGATGCTGCCTCACGCGCTCAGCGCAGACGCTTGCAGCCTGGCGCCGCAGGTGGAGCGGCTGGCCGTCACCACCGAGATCGAGCTGGGGCCTGACGGCGCGTCCCGCTCCGTGAGCTTCTACCGCAGCCGGATCCGCTCCGATGCGCGGCTCGACTACGACCAACTGGACGTGATCTTCGCCGGCCGCGCCCAGGCTCCCGAGATAGTCGCCGAGCCGCTGGCGGTGGCGAGGGAGGCAGCGGCAGCGCTGGGCGAGCGGCGCGGCGCCACCGGGCTGGAGGTCGAGTCTTCTGAGCCGGAATTTCGGTTTGATGCCGCCGGCAACGTGACCGGTGCGCGGCGGGTCGAGCAGAGCGAGGCGCACCGGCTCATCGAGCGGCTGATGATCCTCACCAACGAGCAGGTCGCGAGCCTGCTCGAGCGCAAGCGGGTGCCGGCGATCTACCGCGTCCACCCCGAGCCCGACCCGCAGCGGATCGAGTTCCTGATCGACCAGCTGCACGCGCTCGGCGTGCCGACGCCGCCGCTGCGCGAGGGCCTTGCCCCGCGGCAGGCGGGGGAGGTCGCGGCGCAGGCGAGCCGCCTGGTCCGACAGGAGGCGGCGCGGCGCGGACACGGCCGCGAGGCGTATACATCGCTCGTGCTTCGCTCCCTCCAGCAGGCTCGCTACAGCGAGCGCAACAGCGGCCACGCCGGCCTCGGCAGCCCGGCCTACTGCCACTTCACGTCGCCGATTAGGCGTTACCCCGACCTCGTCGTCCACCGAGCCTTGCTGGCGGCGCTGGGAGAGGGGGAGGAGGCGCCCCGCGCCGGGGAGGTCAGGGACGTCGCCCTGCACTGCTCCGAGCGCGAGCGCGACTCGGCCCAGGTCGAGCGCGACGCCGACGACATTTGCGCTGCCTACCTGCTCGAGCGCGAGCTGGCCGAGCGCGGTCCCGAAGCCGAGTTCGGGGGGGAGGTGTCGGGGACGATCCGCTCCGGCGCCTTCGCCGGCTTCGGCGGCGAGCTGGGCGACGTCTACGAGGGCTTCCTGCCGGCCCGGCTGATCGGCGACGAGCGCTTTGAGCTGGACGGGTCCGAGACGATGCTGGTCGGTCGCGAGTCCGGACACGCGATTCGCCTCGGCGACCCGGTGACGGTTCGCGTCACCGGTGTCGACGCACCACGCGGGCGGGTCGATCTGGAGCTCGCGGAGGCGAGCGATGGCTAGGAGCCCATTCAAATCCCCCCCGCGCACGCCTGACGGCGGCGGACCGGCGCGGTGCGGCGTCCTCAGTCGGCCAAATAGTGCACGACTATTTGGCCTCCCTGCGTCCTTGCCCCGCTTGGTCCGGCGCTCGTCAGGCGCACACGGGGAGTATCCGAATGGGCTCTAAGGCGAAGAAGAAGCGCCAGCCCGCCTCCGGCGACGTCGCCACCAACCGGCGGGCCCGCCAGAAGTTCGAGGCGATCGAGAAGTTCGAGACGGGGATCGTCCTGCGCGGCACCGAGGTGAAGGCGCTGCGTGAGGGCAAGGCGCAGATGGGCGACGCCTACGCCGTGGTCGAGGACGGTGAGGTCTGGCTGCGCAACCTCCACATTCCGCCCTACGAACCCGCCAGCCGCGAGAATCACGAGCCCGAGCGGCCCCGCAAGCTGCTTATGCACAGGGGCGAGATCGAGCGCCTGGTCGGCAAGACGGCCGAGAAGGGACTGACGTTGATCCCGACCCGGGTTTACTTCAAAGGCCCGCGAGCCAAGGTCGAGCTGGCGCTGGCGCGGGGTAAGGAGGGGCGCGATCGGCGACGGGAGATCGCGGACCGAGACGTGCGGCGCGAAGTCGAGCGGGAATTCAAGGGCCGGATGAGGTAGCTTCGAGTACCCGACGGTGGACTTCGTCAGCGACAATATCCAGTACTTCATTGCTGGCCTGCTCGCGGCAGTCCTGCTGCTCCTGCTCGTGGTCAACCGTCGACGCGGCAAAGAGAAGGCGGAGAAGAAAAAGGCGGCGCCTGCGTCCCCGGACCAAACCGCAAAGCTGCCGCCCGCGCCACCCGCCGCGACGTCGCCGGCGCCGAGCGCTCCTCCGGCTTCTGCCTCGACCTCTCCTGCCGCAGCAGGAGGGACGCTGAGCGCGAAGGAGAAACGCAAGCAAGCGCGCGAACAGCAGCGCGCGGCTCGCGTGGAGCACCGCAAACGCCGCCAGGATGAGTCCAAGCGCCGTCGCGAAGAGCGCGCCAAAGCGCGCTCGGAACGCCGTCACAAGCCCGCTGGCGGTAGTCGCTCTGGCCGCCGCGCACAGAAGGACGCGGCCAAGGCCGAGCGCCAGCTCGCCGAAGCGAAGGCGGCGCAGGAGCGCGAGCAGCTGCAGCGCGAGGGCCAGCCAGCCCAGGCACCCCCACTGCAAGCTGTGCCGCCAGTCCCCGCGCCGCCGGTGCCCCCCGTCCCGCCGCCAGCGCAATCGCCACTGACGCCGGCCGGCGACCCGGCCGGGGCCCCGGCTTACGGCGACCCGGCCGAGGCCGAACAGCGTGTACGGGCCAAGGTCGAGGAGATCCAGCGTGAGGAGGAGCGGATCAGGGCTGAGGCCGACCGTCGCATCCAGGAGGCCGAGCGACTCCAGCACGAGGCCGAGCAGCGCGCCGCCCAGGTCGAGACGGGCCAGACAACCCAGAGCTTCGCGGTCGTTCCGCCCCCTTCCGAGACCGCCGGCCTGCAGGGGGCAGAGCAGCGCCTGGCGCAGGGCCGGGAGGCGCAAGAGCAGGCGATGACCGAGGCGCAGGAGCGTCTGCGCCAGATCGAAGAGCGCACCAAGGCGGCGGAAGCCCGCGCTGCCGAAGCGGAGCGCCTCGCCAAACTCAAGTCCGAGGAGGACGAGCGCGACCGTCGCCTACAGGAGATCCGCGAGAGCGTCGCGCAGGCGGAGGAGCGCGCGGCTGAAGCCGAGCGGCGCGCGGTCGAGGCCGAACAGGCGGTGATCCGCTCAGTGCAGAGCGCCGGATCGCCCCCGAGCTTGCAGTCGCAGCCGACCCCGCCGCCAGCACCGGACCCGCAGCCCACTCCGCCTCCGCCGGACCCTCAGCCCACGCCGCCGCCCGAGCCGACGCCTCCGCCCACACCAGAACCGACCCCGCCGCCGGAGCCCACGCCGCCGCCAGCGCCGGAGCCTCCGGCCCCGCCGCCTCCACCACCTCCCGCTGCTCAGGCTGCCGCCGGCACGATCGAACTCAACACGGTCAGCTTCGAGGCCCTGCGCGCGCAGGGCCTCTCCGTGACCCAGGCGACCCGTCTGCTCGCCCATCGAGAGCGCCTCGGACGCTTCGACTCGGTCGACGACCTCGACCAGGTCGCCGGCATCCCCGAGGATCAGCTCGCTGATCTGAAGCAGCGTTCGACTCTTTAGCGGTTAGCCCGATCCCGGCAGGGGTTCCGCTTAACTTTTTCGGTGGATCGGGTGTTGCCGTCCGAGGTTGGGAAGCCGAAAAAGTACAAGACGCTTCACCCCTACCGGGATCGGACTTATAGCTCGTAAGCCTCGAGCAGCTTGAGCCAAATCTCGCTTCTAGTTGGATAGGCAGCGATCGCGTGGCGTAGCTGTGGGAGCGGGACTTGTCCCACGATCGCGATCGTGGCGGCGTGCAGGAAGTCGGCCGTCTCGAAGCCGGTGAAGGTGGCGCCGACGATCGTCTGGCGCGACTCGTCGACGACGAGTCGCGAGGTGCCGCCGGTTTCCTTGCCCTGGAAGCTAGCGCCGGGGGTGCGGTCGGTTTCCACGTCGATCGCGCGGGCGTCGATTCCGGCCTCTTCGGCCTGGGCCAGCGTCTTGCCGGCCGCCGCCACCTGCGGGTCAGTGAAGGTGACGCGGGGCGAGCCGATCCCTTCTGCGCTCGCCTTTACTTCCCGCCCCAGCAGGTTCTCGGCGGCGACCCAGGCCTGGTACTTGCCGATGTGGGTCAGGAGCGCCCGCCCGTTGACGTCGCCGATCGCGTAGAGCCACTCGCGACCATCAGCCCGCATCCGGTCGTCGACCTCGAGGAAGCCGCCTTTGCCGGTCTCGACCCCCACCGAGTCCAGCCCGATCGCCTCGGTGTGCGGCTTGCGGCCGATGGCGACGAGGAGCTCCTCGGCCTCCAGCCGGTCGCCGTCGTCAAGCGCGACGACCACTCCGGATCCGGCGGGGCTGACACTCGTGGCGAGCACGCCGGTGCGCACGTCGACCCCGAACCGCTCGCGCAGCGCCGCCGCCACTTCCTCGCCGGCGAAGGGCTCCTCCCGCGGCAGCAGCCGCTTCTCGCCCTCGACCAGGACGACTTGGGTGCCGAGCGACGACCAAGCCTGTGCGAGCTCCGCCCCGACGGGGCCACCGCCGAGCACGACGATGCTGGATGGGACCCGCTTTGCGGTGGTCGCGTCGCGGTTGTTCCAGGGGCGCACCGAGTCGAGCCCGTCGATCGGCGGCATCGCGGCGCCGCTACCAGTGGCGACGACGACGGCGCGGCGGGCGGTCAGGATCTCGTCGCCGACGACGACGCGGCGCTCGCCGTCGAGCCGCGCCTCGCCGCGCAGCAGCTCGATGCCGTGCTTCTCCAGCCAGGGCAGCTGTCCCGAGTCATCGAGGTCGTGGATCACCTCGTCGCGACGGGCGAGGATCGCCTCGGCGTCGAGCCCGTCGCCGGCGGGGACGCCGGGTATCCGCCGGGCCTCGGCGAGGACGTCGGCGGGTCGCAGCAGCGCCTTCGAGGGCATGCAGGCGTAGAAGGAGCACTCGCCCCCGATTAGGTGGGACTCGACGAGAGCCACCTCGAGCCCACCGTCGGCGAGGCGGCCGGCGCAGACCTCGCCCGCCGGGCCGGCGCCGAGAACGATCGCGTCGAACTCCTTGCTCACCCGGGCCTCACTACCCGACACCGTACAATCGCAACGGAACAGACATAGCGCGGGGGTGACAGGCTTCGACCTGGCCGATCCGTGCGACCGGTTGCAGGCCGAGGTTGCCGGAGGCCTCGTTAAACCCCGGCACCAACCAATACGTGCGGACCATGAGTTCGCCCTCGCTGCTTAGTTAGAAGCTAAGCGATGAGAGTCGGTCCTCCCTCGCCCGTGGGGAGGGGCACCGGCTTCAAATTGCGGGCTCACCCAGGCGGATCGCCCCGTCCGCCGGGGGACATTTCAGAGGGCTTTGTCTCCCGTAGTGCCCGCCGGCGCGGACCCCGGGAGACGAGACTCAAGCGCCGGCTATGCCTGTAGAGACCATCGCACTACGACCAGGGACGTGGGTTCGAATCCCACCACCTCCATAGCCCGGCTGCTTTGCCGGACCAGGGCTCGTCGCCTCAAAGCGACGCGCGTCAGCATCGTTGACACTTCCCGGCGCGGCGACGACGGAGCACGAGGACGATCCCCACGGCGACCAGGACCGCCGCGGTCGCATCGAGCACGCCGCCAACGGCAGCGCCGATCGCGATCCCGAAGACCACCGGCAGCGCAACGCAACACAGCGCGAGAAAAAGGCCGCTTGCGCCGATCAACACCCCGCTGCGGCCAGGCGCCTTCTGGCTGCTCACTTCCCCACCCCGGCGAACGTCTCGGCGAGCTCGTCCGCAATCGCTTGTCCCGCTTCGGGTGCGGCGATCGAGAGAACCAGCTCCCCGTCTCTCTCGGTCAGCGAAAGCTCGAGGAACGAGCAGCACTCGACCTCGGCGGCCACGATGCCTTCGAGTCGCTGGCGAGTCGCGGCGCTCGACCGGAAGCGCAGCAGACGCTGATCGCCCTTGGCTTCCTGAGATACCAGACTCTCAGCGCCGATGTCGGCGATCGTGGCACGCCTCTGCTCGAGCGCATTCGCGCCGAGGGAGCAGGCGATTGGCTTGTCTTGGGACATTGCATCTCCTCTGCTTGAAGGGTCTAAGCGCTAGTCTTGACCCTGAACCCGAGTTCAGGTCAAGGGGGTCGCGATGACGAACGCAACGCTCAGCATCGGAGAGGTCGCCGGCCAGGCCGGCATCAACGTGTCCGCGATCCGCTTCTATGAGCGGCGGGGCCTCCTCGCCGAGCCAGAGCGCGTTAGCGGCCAGCGCCGCTATGCGCCCGCGATCGTCCAGCGTCTCGGGGCCATCGATGCGGCGAAGCAGGCTGGCTTCACCCTCGATGAGATCGGTGTCCTGCTGGCCGCGACCGACCAAGGCGCCCCCGCCCACGAGCCATTGCGGGCGCTGGCGGATCGCAAGCTGCCTGAGGTGGAGGCCTTGATCGAGCACGCGCAGGCTATGCGCGACTGGCTCGACGCAGCGAGCACCTGTGGGTGTGACACGCTCGACGTTTGTGCTCTCTTCGCCAGGGGCGCCTAGCCGACCGCGATCGTCGTCACTCGGCTTCGCCTCTTAGCCGCATAGGCTGCCGCGCGTGGACTGGTGGGAAGCAATCCTCCTCGGCGTGGTCGAGGGATTCACCGAGTTCCTGCCGATCTCGAGCACAGGGCACCTGACCATCGTCGAGCGGCTGCTTGGCCACTCGACCGACGACCCCGACATCACCGCCTTCACGGCGATCATCCAGGTCGGCGCGGTGGCCGCGACCGTGCTCTACCTGCGGCATGACCTCGCCAGGATCCTCGCCGCCTGGGGGAGGGGCCTATTCAATCCGGCTCATCGCTCCGCCGTCGACTACCGCTTCGGCTGGGCGGTGATTCTCGGCTCGCTGCCGATCGCGATCGTCGGTCTCATCTTTCAGGACGAGATCGCGACGACGCTGCGCAGCCTCTGGTTCGTCGGCGCGGCGCTGATCCTCTGGAGCGGCGTGATGTGGTTCGCCGACAGCCGGGCCACCCAGGAGCGCCATGAGGACGACGTCACCTGGCGCGACACGCTGATCATCGGCGTCGTCCAGTGCCTGGCGCTGGTGCCGGGCGTCTCGCGGGCGGGGGCGACGATGTCCGCCGGCCTGCTGCGCGGGATCGATCGCGTCGCCGTCACCCGGCTCGCGTTCTTCCTCTCGATTCCGGCGCTGACCGGCGCGGCCATCCTGCAGACGGTCACCGAGTTCGACAACATCGCTGGCGGCGTCGGATGGGGGCCGACGATCGTCGCCACCCTGGTCAGCTTCGCCGTCGCCTTCGTCGCCGTCTCCTGGCTGCTGCGCTACATCGCCGGCCACGACTACGCGATCTTCATCCGCTACCGCGTCGTGCTCGGGGCTCTGGTCCTGATCCTGGTCGCCAGCGGCGCGGTGGCGCCTACCTGAGGAACTCGAGCACCTCGGCGGCGTTGCGGTCCGGCGGGAAGACCGGGTAGAAGACCTTGACGACGACGCCGGCCTCGGCGACGAGCGTCAGCCGGCGGTAGAGCGTCATCCCGGCGGCCTCGAAGGTCGGCAACCGCAGCTCGGCCTCCAGCCGCAGATCGGTGTCGCTGAGCAGAGGGAACGGGATGTGCTCGCGCTGCGCGAACTCGCGCTGCTCGGCGGGGCTCTGCGCGCTGATCCCGACCACCGCGGCCCCATGCTGCGCCAGCTCCTGCTCGGCGTCGCGGAAGGCGCAGCTCTGCGGCGTGCAGCCGCGCGCCCCCGGGATCTCGTTCCAGCCCGGAGGAAGCGGCTCGCCTGGCACGCCGGTGCGCGGATAGACGTAGGCGACGAGCCGCTCGCTCGCCAGCTCCCGCAGGTCGGCGGTCCCGCCCTGAGTGGATGGGAGCTCCAGTCCCGTCGGCAGCGCCAGGCCGGTCAGGTGGTCGGCGGCGCCGTCGTCGACGGGAACGGGCAGGTCGGGCGGGAGGCTGGTGAAGTCGGCGCTCACCGGCCAATCGTCGCAGGAGGCTTCGCCCGTGACCCGTAGGGTGGGTCGCATGGCTCGTTTCGCGGCCTTCCTGCGGGGGATCAACATCAGCAACCGGCGGGTCAAGAACGACGCGCTGAGGCTCTGCTGCGAGGAGATGGGCTACGCCGAGGTGGCGATCTTCCGCGCCAGCGGCAACGTCATTCTCGGCGCTGATGGGGGGAGCAAGGCGGAGCAGGTCGCCCGCCGCCTTGAAGCCGGCCTGGCCGACGCGCTCGGCTTCGAGGTGCCGGTCTTCCTGCGCACGGCGGCTCAGGTGCGGGCGATCGCCCGGCACCAGCCTTTCGAGGAGGGTCAGCTCGACGCCTCGGCCGGCAAGGTTCAGGTCTCACTGCTCGCCAAGGCGCCGAGCGCGGCAACCCGCAAAAAGGTCCTCTCGCTTGCAACTGTCGACGACAGGCTTGCAATCCGCGGCAGTGAGCTCTACTGGCTGCCGCCGGGGAGGATGTCCGACTCCGAACTCGACCTGAAGCCGATCGGGCTCCTGCTCGGCTCCTCGACGATGCGGACCAAGGGCACGATCGAGCAGATCGCCGCCAAGTACTTCGCTGACTGAGGATTAGGGGCCGTCTACCAGCGTCCGACTCGGCGGCTGCTCCACGAGTAAAGGGGCGCCAAGAGCGCGGCGCCGCCCCATGCGACCAGTGCAAGGACCACTGGAGGGGCTCCGAAGCCGAGAATCGCGACACCGGTTGCAATTGCCACTGCGATGCTGAAGGCACTGTGCAAGCGCCAGGACTGAAGCATTTGTGCGATCAACTCCATGCTCCGATGATAAGCACCACTGCAGACAAAGGCCCTCCCCAGCTGAACCCTCGGCCGATGCCTTCATTGAGTCGCTGAGCGACGATCTCTGGCGGCTGGCCGCTTGCCAACGCATTGGCTGTGAGGTAACCGCTCCAATAGGCCATAACTCCGCCAAGGATCGAAGCGGCGGTAACGGTTGCTTCGATGAAATTGCTGACGTCGGTGGGGTCGATCAGAGCCATCGCATCACCGTAAAACCGATGCACTTACTGGTGTCACACGGAATGCCAAATGTTCGTCACCGAGTGCGCGCGAGAGGCGAAGAATCGGCGCGGGGGAGGGCGATCAGCTCGGCGTCGGCACTGACCGCGCCGATCTCCTCCGGTAGGGCGGCGAGCTGGACGTTCGAGACGAACTCCATCCGCTGGCCGAGCGGGCGGAAGAAGTTGTCGTAGTGGGTGGGGACGACGACGCGCGGGTCGAGGCGGGGGAGGATGCGCTGCCAGTAGTCGCGGGTGAAGCTGCGGCCGGCGACGCCGGCGAGGAAGACGTCCACGCCTCGCTCGCGGACCGCGTCGTCGATCAGGTTGGCGCTGCCCTGGTGGTAGAAGCGCACGCCGGCGACCTCGATCGAGATCCCCCAGACCTGGCCACAGCGGTAGGCGTTCGGCGAGAGCCCGTCGAGGTGCTCGCAGGTGAGGTCGCCGTCGTAGGGCACGGCCAGCCCGAGCAGCAGTTTCGAGTGGGCGCTGGGGGTGAAGCCGACCTCGAACGGCCCCAGCTCGTAAGGGCGGTACGGCTC
>Ga0190272_10000207_pt1 | contig 36155 bp, 36 predicted proteins | sample Popmic504T_FD_133746 | JGI IMG/M metagenome (GOLD analysis project Ga0190272, IMG submission 133746) | Populus adjacent soil microbial communities from riparian zone of Shoshone River, Wyoming, USA - 504 T | ecosystem: Environmental > Terrestrial > Soil > Riparian zone | place: USA: Wyoming...
CGCACGTTCCGAACGTCGCCGAATGGGGCGTGCTGAATGTGAACGCGCCAGCGGTCTGGGCCATGGGCTTCACCGGCCAGGGCATGGTGATTGGCAACCTCGATACCGGCACGCGCTGGAGCCACAACGCGCTCAAACCCAAGTACCGTGGCTGGAATGGCGTGACGGCTGATCACAACTTCAACTGGCACGATGCCATTCACTCCGGCGGAGGCTCTTGTGGAGCGAACACGGTGGCGCCTTGCGACGATAACGGCCACGGCACGCACACCGCCGGCACCACCGTGGGCGACGACGGCACCGGTAATCAGGTGGGAGTTGCGCCCGGTGCGAAATGGATCGCCTGCCGGAACATGAATGTGGGTAATGGAACTCCGGCCACCTATACGGAGTGTTTCCAGTTCATGATTGCGCCGACGGATCTGTCGGGTAACAACGCGAATCCGGCCTTGCGACCCCACGTCCTGAACAACTCTTGGGGATGTCCGGCGAGCGAAGGGTGCGTGACTCGGGCTGAGTTGGAGATGATCGTAAACAACACCCAGGCAGCGGGCATTTTCGTGGAGGTCTCAGCTGGCAACTCCGGACCAGGTTGCTCGTCGGTCTCTGACGCGCCGGCAATCTACAGCGCCTCCTTCTCAACCGGCGCAATTAGTATTAGCAACACCCTCGCGAGCTTTAGCAGCCGGGGTCCCAGTACCTTCTATAATCCCAACCTGCTCAAGCCCAACGTCTCTGCCCCCGGGGTTAACGTTCGCTCGAGTACCCGGACCAGCGATACCAGCTTTGGCAGTTCGAGCGGCACGTCGATGGCGGGGCCGCACGTTGCCGGTGTGGTGGCGTTGCTCTGGTCCGCGCATCCCGCGTTGGTCCGCGATATCGCCGCGACGAAGTCGATCCTGGAGAATACGGCTAATCCGGCCGTGACGGTTACAGCGCAGACCTGCGGTGGCACGCCATCGACGCAAATTCCGAACAATTCCTTTGGTTATGGGCGCGTCGATGCCTTGGCCGCCGTCAATGGCGCCGCGACGCCAACCCCCACACCAACGGCAACCGCGACGCCTACGAGCACTCCAACAGCTACCGCTACTGCGACGGCAACAAGCACGCCAACGGCAACCGCGACGAGTACTCCAACAGCTACCGCTACAGCCACGGCAACGGCCACAGCGACCGCCACACCAACAGCGACAGTTTTTCCATCACCGATCACTTTCCCAGATCTGGTCCTGACCAAGACCGACTCGCTCGACCCGGTCCAGGTGGGCCAGAACCTGACCTACACCATAACGGTATCTAATGTCGATCCCAGCAAATCGATGTTTGCCACGATGACGGATAATTTGCCGGCGGGCGTAAACTTTGTTTCTGCCACCCCGAGCCAGGGTAGTTGCACGGGGACGAGCACCATCGTCTGCAACCTGGGTAGCATCGCGGCCGGCGCCAGCGCAACGGTGAGCCTGATGGTCACGCCGACTGTAGCCGGCACGCTCACGAACACAGCTTCTGTCCCCGACTTTGAAGATCCTACCCCCGGCAACAACAGGGATACCGAGCTGACTACGGTTAATCCGGCACCAACACCGCCTCCAACGGCGACCCCCACTCCAACCGACTTTCCGGGACCGTCGCCATCACCTTCAGCTCCTGCGACAGCGAGCCCTACAGCCACCGTTCCGCCTACCCCGACAGCTACACCCAGTCCTGCTCCGGCAGCACAGACCATCAACCTCTCGACGCGCATGTTCGTCCAGATCGGTGATAATGTTGGTATCGGTGGGTTCATCGTCACGGGAAGCGCTCCGAAACAGGTGATGCTCCGAGCCATCGGGCCTTCGTTAGCCGGCTCCGGTGTTCCTAATGTGCTCGCTGATCCGCTGCTAGAGCTGCACGGTCCGGGCGGGTTTGTCACCATCACCAACAACAATTGGAGAGACGACCAGGAGCAGGAGATCATCGACACGGGCATTCCGCCGGCCGATGATTTCGAATCAGCGATCGTCGCGACGCTGGATCCCGGTAATTACACCGGTATCGTCCGGGGCAATGGGAACGGCACCGGTGTTGCCCTGATTGAAGTCTACGACCTGGATCAGGCTGCGGACTCGAGGTTGGCCAATATCAGCACCCGCGCTTTCGTCCAGACCGGTGACGGTATCGTCATCGCGGGCTTCATCTTGGGCAACGGTGCGGAGAATACTGAAGTGATTCTTCGGGGCATGGGGCCGAGCCTCAGCCCGGCAGTGCCGAATGTGCTGGCGGATCCAACCTTGGAGTTACGGGACAGTAACGGAGCCCTCATCGCTGCGAACGACAACTGGCAGGATGGACCGCCCTTACCGGACTTGGAACCTCCAAATCCGTTGGAGCCTGCCATTGCGAGGAGCTTACCGCCGGGCTTGTACACCGCGCTGCTCTCGGGCGTGAGCGGCGGCACCGGCAACGGGCTGGTTGAAGTCTACGATCGCGGCCTGCCGTAGCAGGCCGCTTCAATTGCGTTTATTGCAAAAACGCCGGGTGATCCTAACCCTCCGGTCGTGAAAGCTTTCTGAAGCCCTTGCCTTGGAGAAAAGGTGCCAACCGCAGTCGAGGTTTGACATCGCGACCGTTCGCCGTTTTGATGCAAGAATGAACTTTCCTACTAAAGCTCTCTTCGGCGCGCTTTTCCTGTGCACTTCTACCTTGGCGCCAGCGCAGCTCGCTTGGGAGAAAACCGAAATCGAACTCAACCCGGCGATTGGCGCCGAATCGGCTGATGCCACTTTCAAGTACGAGAACAAAGGCACCAAACCGGTCAATATCAAAGCCGTGCGCACTTCGTGCGGTTGCACCACGACAGCGCTGAAAAAGAACGACGTCGCACCTGGTGAGAAGGGTGAGATCACCGCGACCTTCAAAATCGGCGACCGCACTGGTTTTCAACAGAAGAGTGTCACCGTGGAAACGGATGATCCGGAACGCCCGCAGACCGTCCTGACGCTGAAGGCCAACATCGCGCAAATCCTCGAATTGCAGCCGGCCGTTGTCTTCTGGCAGGCCAACGAAGAGCCGAAGCCAAAAACGATTCTGGCCAAGGCAGGCAAGGGAGTGACGATCAAGAACCTGGAGGTGACTTCCTCTTCTCCTGAGTTCACGGCGAAAGTGGAGTCTGGATCCACCGCCGGGGAATTTCGGATCCTCGTTCAGCCCCGCGAGACTGGGCATCAAGTATTCGCGAACCTGACGATCAAGCCAGATAGTTCCGCCGGGACGAAAGTTTTCACCGCGAGCGCTCGCGTGATGCCTGCCGGCACTGCGGCGCACCACTAGTTCGTGAGATCGCTGCTTCGGCAGAGCGTGCTGCTCTTTGCGCTGGCCCTTTTGCCGGCCGCCGGGCAGGCGCTGTATCTTCGCGACAAGGTGTCGTGGCAATCGCCCGTGCCCGCGTCCGAAATGGTAACCATCGCGGACGCGAGCGGGTGGGGGAGTAACGCCATCTGGATCGATGCGCGGCCGGAAGAAGAATTCGCCCAGAAACATGTCCCGGGCGCGATTTTGCTGAATGAAGATCGGTGGAACGAATTGCTTCCGCAAATGCTGGCGACCTGGTCGCCGGAGAAGCGGGTCGTGGTTTATTGCGGCAGCGATGGCTGCGGCTCCAGCCGCGAGGTGGCCCGGCGCCTGCGCAAAGAGGCGCAAATAACGAACGTCTTCATCCTCGAAGGTGGATGGGAAGCGTGGCTGGGGAATCAGAAGTGATGGAGGCCACCAACGTTCAGTCATCGGTTCCGGAACAGGGCAGAGCGACTGAGCCAGCGCCCGGCTCCCAGGTTTCAACCTCGAACGCGCCCTCGACCATCGTGTGGCGCATCCTGGCGATCCTCATCGGCGCACTTTTCGTTTACGCGGGTGCGATCAAGGCGATGGACCCGGTTGAGTTCGCCGGCGACATCCAGAACTATCACGTTCTTCCCTGGACGGTGAACGTGCGGCTGGCCTTCTATTTGCCCTGGCTGGAGATCGCCTGCGGGTTGGGGTTGATCTTTCGGCGTTTGTATTCCGGTGCCCTCTCGATCGTCCTCGCCCTTATGGTTGTCTTCATCGGTGCGACCATTGCAGCAAAGGCGCGCGGGATTGACATCAGTTGCGGTTGCTTCGGCCACGTCAGCGATCAGCTCTCTTTCGCGTGGCACCTCGTGCTCGATTTTGCCATCTTGGCCACGGTGGCCGCACTGTGGATTAGGGACCGGGGAAATTTCTTTCGGAGCCGAACGGACTAATCATTCCCATTTGCAGTTGCGAGGTCCCTCGGCGCACTGCGCCAGCCTCGGGATGACACCTCGTCGAGAAAGTTACAAATCCGTGAACGGATCGCGCTTCACAATAGTGCCACCCGCGCCTTGCTGTTGGATCAATTTCGCGACGAGGCCGGTCCACCCGGTCTGATGGCTGGCACCCAACCCCGCGCCGGTGTCGCCGTGGAAATATTCGTGAAACCAATACAAATCCCGATCGTGCGCGGCATTCAGCGTCTCTCCGGACGCACGGGCGAACGGACGCGAGCCGTTGGCGTCCCGCAGCCAGAGCTGGATCAGCCGGTTCGATAACTCGTTCGCAATCTCGTTCAAGGTCAGATAGCGGCCCGAACCGGTCGGGCATTCCACCTTGAACTCGTCGCCGTAATAATGGTGAAATTTTTGGAGCGACTCGATCAGGAGATAGTTGATCGGCAGCCAGACCGGGCCGCGCCAGTTTGAATTTCCGCCAAAAATGTTCGTTTGCGATTCGCCCGGCTCGTAATTTACCACCCGCTCCGAACCATCCTCCTGCCGAAGAATGTATGGATGGTCCGCGTGAAATTTGCTGAGCGACCGGACCCCGTAATCGCTCAGAAACTCGTCGGGATGCAGCATCCGGCGCAAAAGGCATTTCATTCGATGCCCGCGCGTCAGCGAAATCAGGCGCCGCTCGCCGGCCCCAGGGGTGAACCAGCGCGAAATCAGGCCCGCGAGATCGGGGCGGGCGCTGAGATACCATTCGAGCCGTCCCTTGAAGCCGGGCATCGCATCCAGCAGCTCGGGCTCGATCGTTTCAACGGCAAGGAGTGGCATTAAGCCGACGAGAGAACGCACGCGGAGCGGCAGGTATCGGCCGTCTGGCATGTGCAGGACGTCGTAATAAAATTCGTCGGGCTCATCCCAAAGTCCGATCCCTTTTCCGCCGATGTCGTTCATGGCGCCGGCGATCCCGAGAAAGTGTTCGAAGAATTTCGTCGCGATATTTTCGTAGACGGGATTCTCGCGCGCCAGTTCCAGCGCCGTGCGCATCATGTTCAGGCAAAACATTCCCATCCAGCTCGTGCCGTCGCTTTGCTCGAGGTGGCCGCCGTTGGGCAGCGGGGCGCTTCGGTCGAAAACCCCGATGTTATCCAGGCCCAGGAACCCGCCTTGAAAAATATTTTTGCCCTCGGAATCCTTCCGGTTCACCCACCAGGTGAAGGAGATGAGCAGTTTGTGGAAAACGGTTTCGAGGAAGTCCCGATCTCCCTTTCCCGATTGTTTCTGCTCGATCTTGTAAATGCGCCACGCCGCCCACCCGATCACGGGGGGATTAACGTCGCCGAAATTCCATTCATAGGCGGGGATCTGGCCGTTGGGATGCTGGTACCATTCGCGCAGAATGATATCCAGCTGGCCCTTGGCAAAATGCGGATCGACCAGCGCGAGCGGGATGCAATGGAACGCGAGATCCCACGCCGCAAACCAGGGATACTCCCATTTGTCCGGCATCGACATCACGCGCTCGTTGAAAAGGTGGCCCCATTCGGCGTTGCGTCCGGTTTTTCGCTCGCGTGGCGGAGGCGGCTGCCCGGGGTCGCCTTCGAGCCATTCGTCCATGACGTAATAATAGAATTGCTTCGTCCAGAGCATGCCCGCGAGCGCCTGGCGGTGGATCAATTTGTGTTCCTCGCTCAGGCAGGATGGCTCCAGCTCATCGTAAAACTCGTCCGCCTCGTCCTGTCGCTTTTTAACGACTGCATCGAACTGCTCGAACGCCTTTTCGTCGAGGATTGGGATGCGAACTTGTTCGGGGATTGCTCCCGGTTCGCCCGAAGGGTCCGCTTCGATCGCCTCCCCCGCGCGGCCCAACCAGAGGCGAATCGTTTGGCTGGCGCCGGGCTCAATCGTGAAAGCGTAATGCGCCGCGGCTTTTGTTCCCACGCGCCCGGGGTTCACCGCCCCGGTCCGGCCATGGACAATGAAATCGTTAATGCCGTCTTTGACGAACGGCTGCCTGTTGGGCGACGAAAAGAGCCGCTTGGAATTGGTTTCGTTTTCGGTAAACAGAAGATCGCGCGCGCCTTCGCAGTGAAGCGTGTATTCACCCAAGCCGCGATGGCTCGCCTGGATCGTCAGGCAATGGCCTGCCGAGTCCGAACCGGCCCGAAGCGCCGGCCGCCGATCGTCCCGGCCCCAGGACCAGGTGTTCCGGAACCAAAGCGTCGGCAGGATGTGCAAATCGGCTGTGTCCGGGCCGCGGTTGGTTGCGGTCACCCGGATAAAAAAATCGTCGGGATCGACCTTGGCGTATTCGAGATTGATATCGAAATAGCGCTGCTCGCGCAGGATACCCGTGTCCCACAGTTCGAATTCAGGAGCCTGCTTTGGCCGGCCGTGATTGGCCGCTATCAGCTCCTCGTAGGGAAATCGCGCCTGCGGATAACGGTAGAGCATCCGCATATAACTGTGGGTCGGCGTGCAGTCGGTGTAGAAGTAAATCTCCTTAACATCCTCACCATGAGAACCTTGCGGGCCGGTCACCCCAAAGAGACGTTCTTTCAGGATCGGATCGCGGCCATTCCAGAATGCGAACGCCAGGCAAAGTCGCTGTTTCAAATCCGAGATGCCGCCGATGCCCTCCTCGCCCCAACGGAAGGCGCGCGACCTGGCGTGATCGTGCGGAAAATAATTCCAGGCGTCGCCATTCGCGCTGTAATCCTCTCGCACCGTACCCCACGCGCGCTCCGAGAGGTAAGGGCCCCACAGATGCCACCGTTCGTCCTTGGCGTTCTCCGCGAGGCGCTCTTGCTCGGCGTTCATCCGCGCCCATCCTATGCTGTCATCCCGAGCGAAGTCGAGGGACCTCTAACTTCCGCGAGCGGAGCGAGGAAAGGCAAAGCTAGAGGTCCCTTGACAAGCTCGGGACGACAGGAATGAACCTCACTCCCACTCGATCGTGCTCGGAGGCTTGCTCGAGATATCGTAGCAGACGCGGTTGACGCCTTTGACTTCGTTGCTGATCCGGGTGGGAATGCGCGCCAGCAATTCGTAGGGCAGCCGCACCCAATCTGCCGTCATCCCGTCCTGGCTTTCGACGACGCGAATCGCGATCGTGTTTTCGTACGTGCGCTGGTCACCCATCACGCCGACCGAGCGAACCGGCAACAAGACCGCGAACGATTGCCAGACTCGGTAATACCACTCCGACGCTTCCATTTCACTCACCACGATCGTGTCGGCATCGCGCAAAATGCGGAGGCGCTCCGGTGTGACCTCCCCGAGAATTCGCACGGCCAAACCGGGCCCCGGAAACGGCTGGCGATAAACGATCTCTTTCGGCAAACCGAGTTGCAAGCCGGCTTGCCTGACCTCGTCCTTGAACAATTGGCGCACGGGTTCCACCAGCTCGAAGTGCATTTTCTCCGGCAACCCGCCGACGTTGTGATGGCTCTTGATCACATGCGCCGGGTTGCCCCCGATCGCCACGCTCTCGATCACATCCGGGTAGAGCGTTCCCTGCGCGAGAAAATGATAACCGCTGTGCTCGTCCAAACCGTTCGCCTTATCTTCCGCGAGGAGCTCCTCCGTCGCGTGTTCAAAAACTTTCACGAATTCGTTCCCGATAATTTTTCGTTTCGTTTCCGGATCGGTCACCCCTTCGAGCAATTTCAGGAAGCGATCGGCCGCTTCGACATACTTCAGACGCACGTGAAAGTTCTCGCCGAAAACCCGCTGGACCATTTCTTCCTCGTGCGAGCGGAGCAGGCCGTTGTTGACGAAAATGCACGTTAGCTGGTCGCCGATCGCCTTGTGAAGAAGCGCCGCCGTGACCGATGAATCGACCCCGCCGCTGAGCCCCAGCACCACTTTTTGGTCGCCCACCTGCCGCCGGACTCGCTCGCAGGCTTCGTCGATGAAAGAGCCCATCGTCCAATCCATGGCGCATCCGCAGATGTGAAAGACAAAGTTCTGGAGGATCTCTTTCCCGCGCGGCGTGTGCGCCACTTCAGGATGGAATTGCAGCCCGTAAAGTTTTCGCTGAGGGTCTTCAATCGCAGCAAAAGGCGAATTTTCGGTGTGTGCCGCGGCGCGGAAACCTGCGGGCATGGCCGTGACTTTGTCGCCGTGGCTGCTCCAGATGTCGATCTGCTCGCCAATTCCATCGAACAGCCGGGAACCATTTGAGACATGAAGCATGCCCGCGCCGTATTCGCGGCGGGCGCTGAACTCCACCTGGCCCCCTAAATGGTGCGCCATCAACTGCATCCCGTAGCAAATTCCCAGCACCGGCAGACCGAGGGAAAAAATCTTCGGATCCAGGTGCGGCGCGCGCTGATCGTAGACGCTCGCTGGTCCGCCGGAGAGGACGATACCCTTCGGCTTCAACTCGGCGACTTCCTCAGCCGGAATGTCGAAACGAACGATCTCAGAATAGACCTGGCATTCCCGAATCCGGCGCGCGATGACCTGGGTGTACTGCGAGCCGAAATCGAGAATGAGAATCTTGGAATGGGCGGGCGGCGCGGCAGTTTTCACGGGGTTATGGGCGCGACGGGTCCGGTCCGGTCGGGTTGGTGCCCGGATCATTGGCCGGATCGACCGGAACGAGAGTTCCGCCCCCGGTGATGCCGCGCTTGAATTTTTCGCCAGCCTCTTGCGTGATCGGTTTTTCCAGAGGATCGGCGCAACCGGCGGCCAGGATCGCGCTCGCGATGCAAATGGCGGCAGAGAGGGCTTTCAAGCATTGAGAATAATGGGAGCGACAGAGCATTGCAAGAACTTCGGGAATGAAGACGAATGACGAGGTTCGAATGGCGAATCTCTTTTGCATTCGAACTTCGAACTTCGACATTCGAACTTCCATGATTGATCCCGAAGTCCTGCTCCAAGGGTATCGGCTCGGCGTCTTTCCGATGGCGATGGACGATGGCGAGATCGAATGGTTTTCACCCGACCCGCGCGCGATTCTTCCGCTGGATAAATTTCACGTCCCGCAAACCCTCGAGCGGGTTGTGCGCAAGAAGAGTTTCGAAATCCGGATCAACGCTTCATTTCCCGAAGTGATGCGGCAGTGTGCCCAGCGCCCCGAAACTTGGATCAATGGCGAGATCATCGAAAGTTACACCCGGCTAAACCAACTCGGCCACGCTCACTCCGTCGAAGCCTGGCAAGATGGCGAGCTCGCGGGTGGTCTCTACGGCGTCTCGATCGGCGGCGCATTTTTCGGCGAGTCGATGTTTCATCTTGTGCGCGACGCGTCGAAGATCGCGCTGCTCGCCCTGGTGAAACACTTGCGAGCCCAGCGCTTCACTCTCCTGGACACCCAATGGCTCACCCCGCACCTGAAGAAATTCGGCGCCATCGAGATTCCACGATCCGAGTATCTCCATCGACTCGCCTCCGCCGTGAATCTGCCGCGGCAGTTTGTGGAGTGACAAACGAAACCGGAAATCGGAAACCGGATTGCGGAAAGGTTGAGGGTCGCGGGCACTGATGGCGTTCCGCCACCTTTTTGTCATCCCGACCGTAGTGGAGGGATCTCTCTCTGTCCGCGAGGCCGTTTCGGCCGAGACCACCTTCGGGAGCGGAAACCGGGATTCCGGTCGCAATTGATCAATTTCCATGGCCTCGCCCTTCCGCTAACGGTCACCGCACCGGCATCTGTGCGAAGCCCTCAATCGGTAAATCACCAGTTTGCTACATGTCTCCCCACTTCTTTCCGCAATCCGGTTTCCGATATCCGGTTTCAGTCCTTGCTCGATCCGCGTAATTTTGCATAGTGACCCGGCTTCGGGACTGCGCGTGTTGCGTCGCCACCCGGCTGGGTAGCTCAGTTGGTAGAGCAGAGGACTGAAAATCCTCGTGTCGGGGGTTCAATTCCCTCCCCAGCCACCACTTCAACGCCAATGGTATTCACCTGCTCCTGCCACGCCATAGCTGTGGCAACGGTGGGTCACTCTTCCCGCATGAGTTTGGATGGATCGACGGCGAGCGCTCGCAGGGCCGGAAGGGCGGACGCTGCCAGGCCCAGCAGCGCCACGCGTCGCGCAGATCAGGGTTCAATTCCTCCCAGCCACCGCTTGCCTAGATTCCTGCGAGTTACAGAAAAGTTTCATCGACCGTGGGTGTTAATGCGAGGTCGCTTTTGCGGCCATCTTGGGTGGAGAATCGGTTTTTCTGCTGACGGAGACCTGCAACCGTTCTGATTTTGGCATTATCACTCGGTCGGAACGTAAATCATCGGCTCCGAGTGAGGCGCGAGATCAGAAACATCTTTGATAAACCGCCGTGATCCGATAGAACGCAAGAGTGTCGATAACCCGTCGTTCTCTAGTCCCGGCTTCTGTCGTGGCGACTAATTTTTCCTCGGCGTTCGTGCTCGATCGAGCAAAGCTTACTCGTATCGTCACGATCGTTACCGATCGCTTTCAACGTGCCGAAGTCGTACCGACGCAAGATTTCGAGGTCCATCTGAAGAATGGCAAGACGATTACGTTGATGACATTGGATGAAGTATTAGCACTCGATAATGCGCTAAAGAATCCAATCACTGCGGTAGAAATAAAGTTCCGACCGGGTGCGGAAGGAGAGGTAAAAATTTATGTACAGCTCGTTTTTAGCGACTCCAGCGATGATAATATTTCGATCGCCGTGCGATCGACTGACTCTGCCATCGCGCAAGAAGTAGCTGCTGAACTAGAGGAGCAGGTGGAGCGAACAATGATCGCCAACTGGATGCCGAAGTTACGCGGGAACGATTTTTTCATTTACGCCTTGATGGTGACGGCGTTTGCGGGGCTGTTAGGCAGTCTTGTTTTTTTCGCCGATTTAGATCCGGGGAGGTCGGCCGCTTCATTAACGCGATATGCCGCTGAAAAGATTCAACCGCTGCCCGAGAATCCGACTACTGAAGCCAAGGTCGATTATGTCTATGAATTTACGCGGCTCCAGGTGGAAAAGGTGCGTCCGAAGTCCGCGAACGGGGGTTTTGGAGACTTTTTGACTGTCTCCAACGTTTTTATCGCGCTGCCTTTCCTGTTGATTGTGGGATGTGTCATGTATATGGCAATTCGCTGCTACCCCCGTACTGTGTTCGCCTGGGGTGATTGGGAAGAGTATTACGCGCGCCTGTTATCGCGCCGAAGAACTCTATGGACTGTAGTCGTATTTTCGCTGGTCATCGGGGTTGTAAGTAGCCTCTTTGCATCGAGCATTTTCCACGCGCTGAAAATTCGCTAATCAAGATTTGTGGATGGCAGCGGCCAATCGGAGCTAACGGGCGAACAGCTTCGCGGGTTGTGTACCCGTGAAGTCCATTACATCACCGCAAGCAGGTAAGTCCATTGGATCTAGACAGTATGTCGACCGCAGCCTTGCGTGGGAACGTTGGACGTTGGACGTTCTCTCTCCGATCCGATGCCTAACGAACCGACGCAGATCCGAAACTTTATCGACGGCCAATTCATTGAGCCGGTCGGTGGCAAATACCTCGACAACATCGAGCCGGCGACGGGCCAGCCTTACTCGCAGGTTCCCGACAGCGACAGTCGCGATGTCGAATTGGCCGTCGCCGCAGCAGACAAAGCTTTCGCAGATTGGTCCCGCACGCCTGCGTCGGAGCGGTCGCGCATTCTCCTGCGCATCGCCGAGCTGATCGAGCGCGATCTCGAAAAGCTCGCCCGCGCCGAATCGGTCGACACCGGCAAGCCGCTGTCGCTCGCGCGGAGCCTCGACATCCCGCGAGCCGCGAGCAATTTCCGCTTCTTCGCAACCGCGATCCTGCACACCGAATCCGAAGCACACATCACCGACGGCGTCGCGTTCAACTACACATTGCGCCAGCCGCGTGGCATCGCGGGACTGATTTCGCCGTGGAACCTTCCGCTTTACCTGTTGAGCTGGAAAATCGCGCCCGCGATCGCGTGCGGGAACACGGCTATCGCCAAGCCGAGCGAGCTGACGCCGATGACCGCGTACCTGCTCTGCGAAATCTGCCGTGAAGCCGGCCTGCCGAACGGTGTGCTCAACGTTGTGCACGGCACGGGACCGAGTGTCGGGGCTCCGATCACGGCGCATCCTAAAATCGGCACGATCTCGTTCACTGGGGGCACGGTGACCGGCCGCAAAGTGGCCGAGACTTGCGCGCCGATGTTCAAGAAAGTCTCACTCGAGCTGGGCGGGAAGAACCCCAACATCGTGTTCGCCGACGCCGATCAGGACGCCGCTATCGCCGGCAGCCTGCGCTCATCCTTCGCGAACCAGGGTCAGGTCTGCCTGTGCGGGTCGCGCGTGTTCGTCGAACGCTCAGCCTACCAGGATTTCATCGATCGTTTCGTCCAGAAAGCTTCGCAGTTGCGACTCGGCGATCCGTTGGAAGCGACAACCGATCAAGGCGCGATCGTGAGTAAGACGCAGCTCGACAAGGTAAAGTTCTACGTCGACCTCGCGCAGCAGGAGGGCGGCAAGATCGCGCTCGGCGGTTCGGCGCCGGAGTCAATCAATGAACGCTGTCAGTCGGGTTATTTCTTTCCGCCAACGGTCATCACCGATTTGCCGGTTGCGTGCCGCACCAACCGCGAGGAAATCTTCGGCCCCGTCATTACCGTCACGCCGTTCGACAGCGAAGAGGAAGTGATCGGCTACGCGAACGACAATGAATACGGCCTGGCCTCGAGTGTCTGGACGCAAAATCTGAGTCGCGCCCATCGCGTCGCGGAGAAGATCCACACCGGAACCGTTTGGGTGAATTGCTGGCTCGTGCGCGACCTGCGCGTCCCCTTCGGCGGGATGAAACAAAGCGGCGTCGGCCGCGAAGGCGGCGACGAAGCATTACGGTTTTTCACTGAGCCGAAAAACGTCTGCATCGCGAAGTAGACGAGTTTGGCAACGGTAAATCTAACCGATCTTGAGATCGGCGCGGATGCGGCTTCCTGTAGCCGCTTCGCTGTGCGAAGCGCGAGAGTTGTGCGGCTCCTTCGAATGCTTACAAAGCCGCCCACAGGGCGGCTGCTACAGCAGACACGATCAAATCTTCGTGGTCCGAGCCAATGTTCAGGGCCGTTTCACAAATCAGTTTTCAAAAACCCGATTCGTCGCTAGAAAACCAGTGGAGGAAATTATATGAAATATGTTGATGGATATGTTTTGCCCGTTCCGAAGAAAAACCTGGCGGCCTACCGCCGCATGGCCACGCTAGGGGGCAAGGTGTGGATGGACCACGGAGCTCTGGAGTTTCGGGAATGTGTTGGCGACGATCTCAAAACGAAGATGGCGGCACCGTTCCCGGCCGCGGTTAAACTCAAGCCGGGCGAGACGGTGGTGTTTTCGTGGATCGTCTTCAAATCTCGCGCGCATCGCGACAGCGTGAACGCCAAGGTCATGAAAGACCCGCGGCTCGCCAAGATGATGGATATGAGTCGATGCCCCTTCGACCCGAAGCGCATGGTCTATGGCGGGTTTAAAACCATGGTAGACCTCTAAAACGGCGCGTCTCCCTATCCTTCCGAAATCCGAAATCCCACTTCCTATCACCATGTGCCGAAACATTAGAACGCTGCATAACTTCGCACCGCCGGCCACCGAGGATGCTTTCAATCGGGCGATCGATCAGGTGACGCTAGCCGCGCGGGAACTCCTCAAATCCCTGGTCTCGAATGCGCCGCCGCGCGATCGCGACATCGAAGCGATCAAGGCTCGCGCACGGTCGGCGAAGCGCTTCGCCACCGTCCCCGGTCCGGTTGTGGCAGGTCACAGCCACGGCTGAACTGCGCTCTGGCTGCGCTCCTCAATCACCGGAGCGTCACCTTTGAAAAAAATTGCCGTCTATTTCCTTCTCGTAGGGAGCGCGGCCATTCTTTCTGCTGGCGTCTCCTCGCAAGCGGCAAACGAATCTGGTTCAGCGCCAGGAGGGCAACAGCCGCACACGCTTCAGCGTGAAGTCGCTCATAAGATCCAAATTCAATATCTTTTGTTTCTGCCTGCCGGCTACGAAAAGAACTCCGAGAAGTGGCCGTTGATTCTTTATCTCCATGGGGGGTCCGCGCGCGGCGACGACATCAGCCAGATGAAAAAACTGGGACTGACCGAGAAAGTCGAACGTGATCCCGATTTTCCGTTCATTGTGGTCTCTCCCCAATGTCACAAGGGCGAAATCTGGAGCGATGTGACCGCGCTGGGTGCGGTCCTGGACGACGTGGCGCACAATAACCGGGTCGATCCAAACCGCGTCTACGTCACCGGCCACAGCATGGGTGGACGCGGGGCTCTGTACGCCGCGGCCAAAATGCCGAATCGGTTCGCTGCAGTTGTCTCGCTTGGTCCTTCAAGCCCGATCACCGCTTGGGCGGAGAAGCTTGCAGCCGTTCCACTTTGGTTGTTTCAGGGAGCAAACGATCAGTTCACACCGCTGAAGGAGATCGAGGAATTGGCTCAGGCCGCGAAACTGGCCGGCGGCCATCCGCAATTGACCGTTCTACCGGGCCGCGATCATTACATTCTGGACGTTTACGACCGGCCCGATCTTTATAAATGGCTAGCGCAGCAAAAGCGGAGACATCCCGCTTCTACGCGGTGATTTCCTAATTCTTACTTCTAACTTCTCAAGACATGGAGCAGCCAGCAATCAGCGGACGAAAATTCCGGACGGCCTTCGTCCTGTTTTTAGTGGTCGCGGTCACGGTGCTTTTCCTGGCCGTGACCTGGCCGTTTCTAAAAGCCCTCCTCCTTGGCGCCTTGCTGGCAGGGTTATTTCATCCGCTTTACCGATGGGTGACGCGGCGGCTCGGCGGCCGGAGATCACTCGGCTCGATCGTCACCTTACTGGTTCTCTTCATCCTCGTAATCGGCCCGATTAGCGCCTTTCTGGGCATCGTTGTGCAACAGGCACTCCAGGTAAGCGAGCACGCGATTCCGTGGGTTCAACAGCTCTTCGGCACGGCGAGCGCCTTTGATGCGCATGGCTGGTTGGTGCAAAGATTTCCTGCCCTGGCCGATTACGTTCCGAGCCAGGAACAGCTGGTGCAGAATGTCGGCGCGGCAGCGAAGGCTGCCGGGGGATTGCTCGTGGCCGGCGCTTCCCAATTCACCGCCGGAACGGCCGCCTTTCTTCTGAGTCTTTTCGTCATGGTTTACGCGATGTTTTTCTTCCTGAAGGACGGGGAGAAGATCATTGAGAAGATTTTCTATTACATGCCTCTGAGCCATGAGGATGAAGCGCTCATGCTCCAGCGCTTTAGTTCGATCACGCGGGCTACCGTAAAGGGAACACTGGTGATCGGCGTGCTCCAGGGGGCGCTGGCCGGCCTGGGCTTCTGGGCGGCGGGCATCGGTGGAGCGGCCTTCTGGGCAACGGTCATGGCCATCCTCTCGATTGTGCCTGGGATTGGAGCGGCCCTTATCTGGGTGCCGGCCGTCATTTATTTGTTTATCACCGGTCAAACCCTCGCGGGAACGCTGCTTCTGGCGTGGTGCGCGGCGGTGGTGGGAACGGTTGACAATATTCTTCGGCCCGTGCTGGTGGGAAAAGACGCGAAGATGCCGGACCTTCTGATTCTGGTGGGCACCCTGGGGGGCTTGTTTCTCTTCGGCCCGATCGGATTTATTGTCGGACCGATTGTCTGCGGGTTATTCCTGACGGTCCTGGAGATCTACGGCGCGACTTTCAGAGACGTTCTGCCACCGGTGAAGAGCCTGCGCAGTGAAACTTCGCAGAGGGGACACGAAGGGCGCCTGGCACCGGAAGTTCCAGAATAATCTTCGTGAACCTTGGTGACCTTTGTGCGAGGTCATTTGATGAGCAAATCGTTCGAAAGCTCTCGCGCGCCCGAACCGGTGGGAGCGTTTCCGCATGCCAGGCGGGTAGGCGACCTGTTGTTTCTCTCCGGCATCGGCCCGCGGGTACGCGGGAGCAAGGAAATTCCCGGCGTGACGCTAGATGACGCCGGCAAGATCGTCAGTTACGACATCGAAACACAATGTCGCGCCGTCTTTGAAAATGTTCGGCTGGTGCTGGAAGACGCCGGTGCATCCTGGAACGACATCGTCGATGTGACGGTCTTCCTCACGAACATGAAGAAGGATTTTCCGATCTACAATCGGATCTACGCGGAGCATTTCGCCGGTCCCGGCAAACCGAATCCAACGCGGACGACGGTTGAGATCACCGCGCTCCCCACGCCGATTGCGATCGAGCTCAAGGTGATCGCGGCGGTGGGATAAGTGATCGCACCGCGGATGGCGGGGATGAAACGGATTCAGAATCGATCACGATCACGATCACGATCACGATCACGAGCACGAGCACGAGCATGAGCATGAGCATGAGCACGAGGAAATCGTTTCGCATCATTGCGGCGGACCACACTGGAATCACAGTGGCAAACCTCGACCGCGCCGTCGCCTTTTGGCGCGACGTCCTCGGCTTCGAGTTTTCCCATCGCACCCATCAGACCGGCGAGCTGGCCAGTGAAATTACCGGCGTTCCCGGCGCGGAGATATCACTCGCGGTCCTCAAGGCGCCCGGACACAAGATTGAATTGCTGGAGTACCACCAGCCACCTGACCGAAAACAGCATGGCCATTTGCGCCCATGCGATGTCGGATCTATTCACGTGGCGTTAACCGTGGATGATCTTGATGCGGTGCTAAGCACCATTGCCGCGTCCGGTTGGAAGGCGGCGGGGAAACCTCAGACGCTCAAGTCTGGTCCGAATTCCGGGAGGCGCGTTGTCTACGTTCGCGACCCCGACGGGACAACGATTGAGTTCATGCAGCCGCCTTCCGCGAAGTAATCGCCCGCGGATTTGCGGAAAAATTGCCCAAATGGGGGCCAATCCTCTCCGTCGGTCTCGTCTGAATTGGGCGTTGGACGTTGGACGTTGGACGTTGGACGTTGGACGTTTGCTTCTGATTTATGACCATGCCCTTCTCCGCTGACGAAGATTTCGCTCTTAAACTGGATGCCGGGGATCCGTTTCGTCAGTTCCGCGACAAATTTCATCTTCCGCTTGGCCAAGACGGAAAGCCTCTCATTTACCTGGCCGGCAATTCGCTCGGCCTGATGCCGAAATCGACGAAACAAATCGTCGAACAGGAGCTGGACGATTGGGCAAGACTCGCCGTCGATGCGCACCTCGGCGCGGCGACGCCGTGGTACTCCTATCACGAAACGTTGCGCGAGCCGGCGGCGCGGCTCGTTGGGGCGAAGCCGAATGAGGTCATCTGCATGAACAGCCTCACGGTGAACCTCCATTTGATGATGGCCACGTTCTATCGCCCGACTAAATCGCGCTTCAAAATCCTGATGGAAGAACCGGCTTTTCCTTCGGACACGTATGCGATCAAAACCCAGATCGCGCACCACGGGTTCGACCCGAAGGAAGCGCTCGTGCTCGCGCGACCGCGGGATGGGGAGTTCACCGTGCACCAGGATGATATCGAAGCCGTGCTGGAGAAGCACGGCGAGCAGGTTGCCCTCGTGCTTTTCGCCGGCGTGAACTTCTTCACCGGTCAGTTGTTCGATGTCGAAAAAATCACGGCGAGAGCGCAAGGCCGAGGCTGTCTGGTTGGGATCGATCTGGCGCACGCGATCGGCAACGTCCCGCTGGCCCTGCACGATTGGAACGTCGATTTTGCCGTCTGGTGCTCCTACAAATATCTCAACTCCGGGCCCGGGGCGGTGGCGGGAGCGTTCGTGCACGAGCGGCACGCGACGAATCGGGAGTTGCCGCGCCTGGCCGGCTGGTTTGGGAACGATCCCGCGACCCGGTTCCGCCTGCACCTCGAGCCGGAATTCATCCCCGTTCCGTCGGCGGATGGCTGGCAGATCAGCAACCCGCCGATCTTCTCAATGGCCCCGTTGCGCGCTTCGCTCGCGATTTTCGACGAAGCCGGCGGCATGGAAGCGCTCCGCGCGAAGTCGATCAAGCTGACGGGATATCTTCAGTTCCTGATCGAGAATTCGGCGGGGGCCGGCAAGCCTTACATGGTTATCACGCCACGTGAGAAGGACGAGCGGGGCTGTCAGCTTTCGATCCTGGTGCAGGAACATCCGAAGGAACTCTTCGCCAAACTCGAAGCGGCCAATGTGAAATGCGATTTCCGCGAACCAAACGTGATCCGCGCCGCGCCGACCCCGCTCTACAACACGTTCCACGAGGTCTGGCGCTTCGCCCGGATTCTGGGAGAGCATCAGTAGATTGCTGCACTCCAACCCGACATCCAATGAAACGGATTGAGATATCGTTGCTTCTCGGGACTTTTCTGGCGCTCATTCCTCCCGCATACGGCACGGACCGAACTGGCGAATTTGTAAACGACTACTTAAGGAAGAAGCAGATTCCCGGCTGCGCGGTGATGGTGCGGCACGATGGTAAGGTGGTGCTTTCCGCGGGTTACGGCATGGCCAACCTGGAACACAATGTCCGCGTGACGCCGCAGACCATCTTCCAATCGGGGTCGATTGGAAAGCAATTCACAGCCATGGGGGTGATGATGTTGGTCGAAGAAGGCAAGCTCGCGCTCGACGATCGCATCTCTAAACATCTCTCCGTCCCACCTGGTTGGTCTAACCTCACCGTGCGCCATCTGCTTACGCACACCTCGGGACTCGGCGACTATCCCGAAGGCTTTTCCTTGCAAAAGAATTATACCGAGGACGACCTCCTCAAGATGGTCGCTCTCCAGCCGCTCGGCTTCGCGTCCGGGGAAAAGTGGAACTACAGCAATCTTGGCTACCTGACTCTAGGCCTCCTCATCCACAAGGTGAGCGGGGAGTTTTACGGCAATCTTCTGCAGAAGCGGATTTTCGGTCCTCTGGGCATGAAGCACACGCGCATCATCGATGAAGCCGACATTATTCCCAACCGCGCCGCGGGCTACAGACTCAAGGACGGTGTCCTCAAAAACCAAGAATGGGTTTCGCCCACAGTCAATACGACGGCTGACGGCAGTCTGTATTTCACCGTCCAGGATCTCAGCAAGTGGGACGAAGCGCTGTCAGCGGAGAAGCTTCTGAGCCCGGCCGGCTTCGAGCAAATGTGGACGCCGGTTAAACTGAACAACGGCAGCACCGCGCCCTATGGCTTTGGCTGGGGGATTCACACGACCAAATCCGGTCACCGGATGTTGGAGCATGGCGGCGCCTGGCAGGGGTTCGTCTCCTACATCGCCCGCTTTCCCGAGGATCGCCTCACGGTCGTCGTGTTCTGTAACCGCGCCGGCGCGAACGCCGGATACATCGCAAAACGCGTTGCCGGATTCTACTTGCCCGAACTTGCACCTCAGACGCATTCCGCCGCCAAACTGGATCAGGTTATCCTGCGTTCGTATGCTGGTGAGTACCGGCTCGAGGACCGCTTCACCATAAAGGTGGTTGTCGCCAGTGATCGGTTGGAAACGACTTGGCTCGGACAGAAAGTAGTAATGGTCCCCGAATCCGAAACTGGCTTTTTCGAGGAGGATTTCGACCGTAGCTTCCGCTTCGTAAGAGACGGTAATGGCAACGTTACCGCGCTAGTGATCTCCATGCCCGAGGAGATAACACTGCGGAGGTTGCAGTGAAAAGTGCCAATTCCGCCAGGATTCTTGCAACCTTAGCTGAGTAATTCCCTCACGCAGCTGATGAGGCCATTGATAGGGAAGGGTTTCACCAGGAATTTCACCTCGTGATGAATGAGGAACGCTCTGATTTGTGGATCAGTGGCGAAGCCGGTAATGAAGATGAAAGAATCCGAGAGATCCGGGCGCAGATCTTTGGCCTGAAGGTAAAATTCGTCACCCCGCAGGCGTGGCATCTTCAGGTCGCAGACGACGGCGTCGTATTGATGGGCTTTCACCTTGAGCAGGGCTTCTTCACCGTCAAAAGCGACGTCGACCAGAAAGTTTTCGTCCGCCAGGATCCATTGCAGGGCCGATGCGAGTTGTTTGTCGTCGTCCACCAACAGAATGGCTTTCAGTTCGAACGTGTTGACGCTGGGCTCAATATCGTCGGGCTGCCGTTTAAAGTTCATCGTCGGGAGGACCTTCACTTAGCAGTCGTGGTGCCAATCGCCAAGTGAGCTGAGTTGAAGCACGGCACATTACGGGCTGATTTGGGCAGGATATGTTACGTTGCGATGCTTTTCGCTAGCCCTGCTTTTCGGTAACGATGCCTGTTACTCCTTATCACTTCGGACCGGGCGCAGCGCTTAAAGCCGTGATGCCGCGGCATTTTAGTTTCACCATGTTCTGTTTCACGCAGATCGTAACCGATTGCGAGACCGCCTATTACCTCCTTCGTGGCGAGTATCCTCTGCATCGTGGGCTACACACTTATCTCGGCGCGACCATCGTTGCGGTTAGCTGCGTCCTTATCGGGCGACCGGTCTGTCAGGCGGCTTTGCGAGCATGGAGTCGCTGGCAGCATGCACCATTCAAACGTCACTTTAGCATTACGGAAAAAATTTCGGTCACGACTGCCGTAATCTCAGCCTTCATCGGGACGTACAGTCACGTTTTCCTGGACAGCGTCATGCACGCGGATGTCGAGCCGTTTTCTCCCTTTAGCAGCCAGAATCCGCTTTATCGCGTCGTCAGCTTGTTTACGCTGCATGGAGCCTGCATTGTTCTGGGCGTGTTCGGCACCTGGTCTGTCGCGACCCGTTCACGAAAATAGGCCTGACCAGACAAAACGGTTAACTCCGATATGAGCCGGACGCCTCGGAAAGGCGTCCCTACCTGAGAATACGATATGCCGGCTATTGGGATTACGGGCGGAATTGCCACAGGTAAGACGGCCTTTTGTGACTGTCTCCGTGAAATTGTTCCCGCCGCGACCTTTTTTGATGCGGACCAGGCCGCGCGCGATCTGGCCGAGCGCGATCCAGAGGTGAGGGAACTCCTCGCACGTGAATTTGGGCAGGAGATTTATTCTGCTAGCGGCGACTTGAACCGGGAGCAACTTCGCTCGATAGTGTTCGCCGACGCGGAAAAGAAACGCGCGCTGGAGCAAATCCTGCATCCGCGCATCCGCCGTCAGTGGAGCCTCGAAGCCGAAGGCCATCGCAACTCCACGGATTTTTTCTTTGCTGATATTCCTCTTCTTTATGAAACCGGTGGTGAAACCCTGTGTGATTACGTCGTGGTCGTGGCCTGCTCGCCAAGCGTGCAGCTCGAGCGACTGGTCGCTCGCACTCAACTCGATCCCTTGGACGCCGAACAAATGATCCAATCCCAAATGCCCCTCGCGGAAAAGATTCGCCGGGCAGACCACGTAGTGTGGAACAACGGCGATCACGCCGTCCTCGCCGCGCAAGCCGGCTTGCTAGCGACTTTTTGGCAACAGTAATGGACGAAGATAGTTCAGCCCCAACAGAGTCAGAATCGGCCACGGTCGCGGAGAATGTCGCTCTTGCCACTCCGGCGGTAGAGGAGATGGCGGTCGATCCGGCCGGCAATATCCCAACCGCGCTCGATCTGAACGAGCTCCAGGCGCTTGGACCGGCCGAGGTCGAAAAGCTCTGCCTCGATTTCGAATTGCGCGTGCATCCCGGGCGGACGCGGCATCATCAGATTCTGGACCTGATTCGTGCCGCGCTCGGCCTTGGCATTTCCGTGACGGCTGAAGGATTTTTCGACCAGGTCGCTGATTCGTTAGGCGTGCTGCGGTGGCCGCGGCTCAATTTTCTGCCCGTTCCGGAGGACGTGGGGTTATCGCGCGCGCTTTCTCAAAAATTCCATTTCAGGCCGGGTCAAAAAATAAAGGGCACCTTGCGGCTCCCGCGCGACCGCGAAAAATTGCTCATGCTGGATGAGGTGATCGCGATCGAAGGGGTGCGGCCTGAGGACTGGAGGGAACCGACCCCTTTCGACAACCTGACGCCGCTTTTTCCGGACGGCCGGATCATGCTCGAGAATTCGACGACAAATTCAATCAGCGCGCGGGCCGTCGATCTCCTTACGCCACTCGGACGCGGACAACGGGGCTTGATTGTAGCGGCGCCGCGAGTCGGCAAGACGATTTTGTTAAAGGAGATCGCGAAGGCGATTCGGGTCAACCATCCGGAGATTGTCCTGATTATTCTTCTGGTGGACGAACGTCCGGAGGAAGTGACCGATTTGCAACGGGAAGTGGATTGCGATGTTTACAATTCGACCTTCGACGAAAATTCCCGCCGCCACGTCGAAGTCGCGGAGCTGGTGCTGGAGCGGGCCAAGCGCCTGGTCGAAATGAAAAAGGACGTCGTGGTCTTGCTCGACAGCATCACGCGGCTCGCCCGCGGTTATAATTCACTCCAGCCCGGAAAAGGCCGGACCATGTCTGGTGGTGTCGACGCGAAAGCGCTCTTGAAGCCGAAGAAGTTTTTTGGCGCCGCGCGCAACTGCGAGGAGGGTGGCAGCCTGACGATCCTGGCCACGGCTCTGATCGATACGGGCAGCAAGATGGACCAGGTGATTTTTGAAGAATTCAAGGGCACTGGCAACATGGAACTTCACCTCGATCGATCGCTGGTTGAGAAGCGGCTTTATCCGGCGATCCATTGCCTCCAATCCGGAACGCGCCGGGAAGATTTGCTCTACCATCCCGAGGAATGGGAGCGCGTGAAGCTCCTGCGCAAAGCCATGGCGGCGCTGCCGCCGATCGAAGCCATGGAAAAACTGATCGAGAACCTGCAGGCGACCAAAACCAACGCGGAACTACTCCTGAGCGGATTAAGATGATCGTCGCTGATGCCCAACTCGCAGAGTTACTCCCGCAACTGGAGCGGGTGGATCGCATCGCAGTGGATACCGAAGCGGACAGCCTGCACTGTTATTACGAAAAGCTTTGTCTCGTGCAGCTTAGTTTTGCCGGGAACGATTTCTTGATCGATCCGCTGGCGGGTTTTGACCTGGCCCCGCTCGCCCACGTGCTGGCGAATAAGGAAATCGTTTTGCAAGGCGCCGATTTCGATCTGCGCCTGTTGCGGCGAAGCATGAATTTTGTCCCGACGAGGATCTTCGACACCGTGATCGCTGCCCGGCTGCTTGGCATTCGCGAATTCAGCCTGGCCGCTCTGGTCGAGAAATTCTTCGGGACCGTGTTGACCAAGGGTTCGCAGAAAGCCAATTGGGCGCAACGCCCCTTGCCCAGGCACATGGCGGAATATGCGATGAACGATACGCGTTACCTTTTGCCGCTGGCGGAAAAGCTGGAAGGAGATTTGAGGGAGCGCGGCCGTTGGGAATGGTTTCGGCAATCATGTCAGCGCGCGCTTGAACAGACGTCCGTGCAGCGGGTGCGAGACGAAGATGAAGCCTGGCGCATTTCAGGCTCGGGGAAGATGGACGGACGGACTTCCGCGATTTTGCGCGAGCTTTGGCAGTGGCGCGAAAAGGAGGCGCAAGCCGCGGACCGTCCCGCATTCCACGTCCTGCAAAACCACTTGTTAATCCAGGCCGCCCTGGCTTTCGCCGCGGGTGAACCACCCGACTTCCGCCATTTTTCGGCGCGTCGTCGCCAGGCGTTTCGTGATGCGGCAGAGAAGGCGCTGCACCTGCCGGAATCCGCCTGGCCCGTTCGCCGTCGCCGGGTGGGAACGCGTGCGACTCCGCAAATGGAAAGAACGGCTGAAGCATTGCGGCGCCGTCGCGATGCCGTGGCGGATGAGCATGGGCTGGAGCCCTCCTTCATTGCCCCGCGCGGGGCGCTGGATGCTCTCGCGGCCGACGAGAGCCGGAGCACTACGCTTTTGGCCCCGTGGCAACGAAGCTTGTTGCAGTTGTAAACGGCCGCCTATTTGCGTCGTTTGTCGTCCAGATAACCGGCGCCCAACGCGATCCCCGCGAGAATCAGCGCGCCCGCTGTCGCAAAAGGAACAGGATCAAAGGGGGCCGAGGGGAGTGAAACAACTCCTCTTTCATTCGTGCGCGCGGGCCGGTAAACGTAACGGCCTCTCCTCGGTGCGCGGAACCTCTCGGCGAAGCGTTCGAGCTGCCCCGGCAGCTCCGCGTCGCATCTCGGAATGCCATGACCGCAACCAACGACATTGGGCCGCAGGTTGGCGAGTTCCTTGACCGACAGGCGCGTGGCGTCCCAGTCGGTGTTGAAGGGCGCACCCGCGCGCGCGAGCGTTCGTTTGCCGGTGACCAGGCCGCTCCAGGAATCCATGTTCATCGTGGCAAACGCGTCGCCGGCGAGCAGAACGCGATCCGAAGGGCGGAAGAAAGATATGTGACCGGGCGAATGCCCCGGCGTCGCCAGCCACTCCCACCCCGCCGCACCTGGGACTTCGTTCGGGTGCAATTCGCGAACGCGCTCTCCCAAATCTCGCGCATGCGCGGGCATGAACCGCGAAAGGAACGCCATCGCTCCGCCTAGGGTTGGATCGGGCGGCGGGTAATCCGATTTCCCCGTGAGGTACGGAAGCTCCAACCGATGGGCATAGATCGGCACGTCCCAAACCTCTGCTAAATCCAACGCCGAGCCGGCGTGATCGAAATGTCCATGCGTGAGCAGAATTGCTTCCGGGCGCGATCCCGCACCAAACCGCGCCTCGGCGGCTTCGAGAATTTGATTTGCCCTGCCCGGGAGGCCGGCGTCTACCAAGGTCCAAGGTCCGCCGGGCCGGCCAATGAAATACACGTTTACAAAACTGATCGGAAGCCAGCCGATATCCGGTGCGATGCGAGTGATGCTTCTCATTGGATGAGGTGGAAGGATTTCATCTTTACATTGTTAGATCGGGAAGGACCTGCATGGGGGTCTTGTCGGTTTACGCTTCATAACGGCCTGTCACGTCCAGCGCGTCATCCATCCGTCACGGTATGGTGAGCGTTTGCCCTGCTTTTAGCTTCCCCGGGTCGTCGATGATGCCCCGATTGGCGTCCCGAATCTTTTTCCACTTCGCGGAGGATTTGTAAAACTTCCGTGAGATCGAAGCTAGCGTGTCCCCCTGACGCACGACATAGGTCTTGGGGGCGCGCTCGGCTTTCCTGACGTCCGGGGTTTTTACTTCTCGACTATCCCCGGAGGTTTTCTCCGGCGTCGCGCCGGAGAGGCGGGCCCGGTGATCTTCGAGTTCTTTCCGCAAGGCGAGATTTTCGTTCTTTAACCGCGCCGCTTCCGATCGGCTGACGACCGAGTCCCCGGACAAGCTCGTCCCGAGTTCGAGCTCGTCCTTCTTCATGAAATTTTTCACCTCATTCGCGTGAGGGCCGGTCGGGGCCAGGGTGAGATAGCGTTTGAAGTGGTGCAGCGCATGAAGTGGATCGTGCATCTTGTCGTCGTAAAGGAGGGCGAGCCGGTAATGGATTTCAGCGGATTTTGCCGAACCATCTAGTGCGCTTTCATAAAGCGTGATCGCGCGAAGGTAATTGCCATCCGCGGATTTTGATTCGGCGTCCTTGATGATCCGGGCGCTGCGCGGGGTGATCATCCGGTCGCAGGCGGCGATGCCAAAGGCAAGGCCGAACGAGATACCAGTCGCGAAGATTTTCTGAAGACGCCGGTCTAAAAACATGGAACTCCTACCTGTCGCATGAACTCCGGTTTCATCATAACGCATCATCGTTATTCACCCTATTTGCGCGCGTTTTCCCGCCCGCTTCAATATTTTTTCCTCGCGGCCCTGGTGGCAACAGCTTCGGTGGATGCGGCCGAGCTGAGAGCGGGAAACACCTACCGGTTATTGTTCACGGGTGTGGATAAACAGCAGCTTTCCACCTCTGATGGGCACGTTACCGTCATCACCGTGGTGACGAGAGACGACGAGCAAAAAGCGCAGACCGTCGGTGACAGAATTGCGCCTGTCTACATGGGGAATCCCAAATACCGGCTGATTAACCTGGTGAACTTTCAACAAAAAATCTTCGCGCCGTTTCGCGGTATGATCTCAGCGATCATCCGGGGTCGCCTGGACGCAGAAGCGAAAAAGCTGCAGGAAATTTATGCGGCAAAGCAAATCAAGCGCAATCCGCGTCACGATATTTTTGTGGTGGCGGATTTCGACGGAAAAGCCGTTTCGCAGTTGGGTATCGCGCCGGCTTCGTCGGAATTCGCGGTTTTCGTCTTCGACGGGCGGGGCCGGCTGGTTCGACGGTGGAACGATCTGCCCAGTGCCGATGCGTTGACTGAAGCGATAAACGAGGCCGGCTAGAGAGCAGCGTCTAATAGAGGGGAACGGTCGGATCGACTTCCCTCGACCAGGCCTCGATCCCGCCCTCGAGATTGTAAACGTTCACAAATCCTGCCTTCTGGAGCAGCCTGGCCCCTTCCTCGCTGCGCATCCCGCTGTGGCATTGCATGACGAGGAGGCCTTCGCGAGGGAGATCTGTTAGCCGCGTCTCCAGTTCGCCGAGCGGCATCAATAGCGACCCGCTAATTTGCGCGACGTCGTATTCCCACGGCTCGCGAACGTCGACCAGGGTGAGAAGTTCCTGCGCGTCCATTTTTTGTTTTAGTTCCTGGACGGAAATGGATCGAACCGCGTCGTCCGCCTCGAACCAGTCGCGGGTTGTTTGGGCGCCGCAGAATTGCTCGTAATCGATCGGAGCGAAGATGGTCGGATGTTCTCCGCAGACGGGGCACTCCGGATCGCGCCGCAATTTGAATTCGCGGAATTTCATTTTCAGCGCATCGAAATGCATCAGGCGGCCAACCAGCGATTCACCCTCTCCCACGATCAGTTTCAAGGCCTCGGTGGCTTGCACCAGTCCGATGATGCCCGGTAGGACGCCGAGCACGCCCGCTTCGGCACAACTGGGCGCGGCTCCCGGTGGCGGCGGCTGCGGGAAAAGGCAGCGGTAGCAGGGCCCGCCCAGGTGCGGGGCGAACACACTGGCCTGTCCCTCGAAGCGAAAGACCGAGCCGTAGATATTGGGCTTGCGCGCGAATACGCAGACGTCGTTCGACAGGTAACGGGTCGGAAAATTATCGGTCCCATCGATGACCACGTCGTAAGGCGCGACAAGCTCCTGCGCGTTCTCACTGGAGAAACGGAGGTCGTGGGCAATGACCTCGATGTTAGAGTTGGCCTCCTGAATGCGCTCGCTGGCTGCTTCCAATTTTGGCCGGCCGACGTCATCGGTTCCGTAAAGGACCTGGCGCTGGAGATTCGAGATATCGACCCGATCGAAATCAACGAGACCGATTGTGCCCACACCCGCCGCCGCGAGATAGAGCGCGGCCGGAGATCCCAGTCCTCCCGCGCCGACGCATAAGACTCGCGCGGCTTTGATCCGGCGTTGCCCGATCGCCTGCAATTCGGGCAGAAGAAGATGCCGGGAGTAACGCGCGAGTTCTTCAGCGCTCAGTGCAATCTGCGAAAGTCGCTTTTCGTCGATGATGCTCCCGCTCATCTTTTAAGATTGCACCAAACCCCAATCGATTCCCACGATTCGCTCACCCTCGAAACGTTTCAGGGACTTGGAAAAGGCCAGGTAGCGTGCGGCTTTTTTCGCGTTAAACCCGACCTCGCCGAAATCCGTTCCGCTCTCGGTTTGCCGGATCGTCATGACGCGGTTGTTTTTTAGAAGCGATTGAAAATGCCGGTCCGTTTTCGGCTTTTGCCACAGGGTGTAAACCTGCGGCTGGCCGCATTTCTCGATCACCGCGCGAAACCGCGATGTTTTCACTTTCAGGAGTTTCATTCTCGATGGCGTGAACCCTTCCAAAAAAAAGTCCGCCAGAGAACTACGGCAAGGAGGATCAGACTACCGTTGCTGCATTCCTGCTCTGGCGGGGTTCGTAAGTCCTCAGTCCATAGCCCCTGACGGAAACGAACTGTTCGCGAAAGATCGCCGTCGCGCAACGGTCTTTTCTACATCGATGCCCCTCTCGGGCGACCCACGGGTTCGTTGCGACAGGGTCGCTGCCGCCTAGGCGAACGGCATGTTCGACTTGATTCGATACGTGTCCGTTTTATCGACTTCAGCCGACTTGGCCATGTGACGCTTGCGTTTGCCGCTCTTTGAGGAAAGCAAGTGCCGGCGCGACGCATGTTGGCGCATGACTTTGCCCGTCCCGGTAATCTTGAACCGCTTCGAGACTGCTTTTCGAGTTTTGCTGCGCGAGATCGCTTTCGGCATAAGGCGCGGAAGATAGCGGCAGTTTCGCCCGGTGACAAACGCTTTTAGCCGCCGGAGCCGGTGGGAACAAAATTCTCGCTTCCAATGCCTAACATAGGAAATTGCGGGCATGGCAAACGCCCCTTCACTTGAACCACATGTCGTCATCGTCGGGGCAGGTTTCGGTGGACTCGAAGCGGCGAAAAAGCTTGGCCGGCAAGCGGTGCGCGTGACTGTGATCGACCGGACCAATCATCATCTCTTCCAGCCGCTCTTGTACGAAGTCGCGACCGCGGCGCTTTCGCCCGCGGACATTGCCGCCCCGATTCGTGGCATCCTGAGCGATTTCACGAACACGGAAGTCATTCTCGCGGAGGTGAAATCGGTCAACGTCGGGACGAAGAGCGTGAACATCGGCGGCCGGGAAATTACCTACGATTATCTCATCCTCGCGACGGGCTCGCGGCATTCCTATTTTGGGCATGACGAATGGGAAAAACTCGCGCCCGGTTTGAAGAGTCTCGAGGACGCGGTGGAAATCCGGCGCCGTCTGCTGCTGGCTTTCGAATACGCGGAGAGAATCACGGATGACGCCGCCAAGGCTGCGGCGATGACTTTCGTCATCATCGGCGGTGGGCCGACAGGGGTGGAGATGGCGGGAGCGATTGCCGAGATCGCGCGTCACACGCTCGCGAAGGATTTCCGCAATATCGACCCTGCCAGCGCTCGCGTGGTTTTGGTGGAGGGCGACCAGCGCGTCCTATCGAATTTCCCGGAAGACTTATCCGTGAGCGCAATGAAGCAACTGAAGGATCTCGGAGTGGAAGTGCGCACAGGCATTCACGCAAAGAATCTCACCGAGGCCGGGCTTGAGGTTGGCGATGAATTCATTCCATGCCGGCTGAAAATCTGGGCCGCAGGCAATGCCGCCTCGTTTGTGGGAAAGACCATCGGCGTCCCCGTGGATAAGGCGGGCCGGGTCATCGTGAACGAGGATTTGACTATCCCTGGCCATACGGAAGTCCAGGTGATTGGCGATCTCGCAAATTTCTCACATCAGGGCGGCCAGTTGCTGCCAGGCGTTTCACCCGTCGCCATGCAGCAGGGCCGTCACGCCGCGCGCAATATCCTGGCCATGATCGACGGCCGGAAGCCCCAACGCTTTCGCTATTGGGACAAAGGAAGCATGGCGACGATCGGCCGGAACAAGGCGGTCGCGGACTTAAACTTCATCCACTTGAGCGGTCGGCCAGCCTGGCTGGTATGGCTTTTCGTCCACATCATTTTTCTGGTGGGATTCCGCAATCGGATCGCCGTGCTGATCCAATGGGCTTGGGCCTACGTCACCTTTAACAAGGGAGCGCGGCTTATCACCCGGAACTTTCAGGCCGAAACGCGGCCGTTGGGATGAGAAAGATTGCGAAAGCCCATGGCTACTTTCACTCAGTCGTAAATTCATTGAATGGCTCCGCCTCCGATCACGTTGCAGAATAGGCAACGCGCCGTCCGCCTCGCGCTCTCTGCGCTGCAAGCCTTTGCTTCCCGTGCTCTCGAGGCCTGTCTCAAGCTTCGTGGGAAAAACACCAGCGAGCTGGAGAAGCTGGACGAGGTGAGCGTGATTCTGGTTTCAGATCGGCGCATGGCTGAATTGCATCGCCGTTTCCTCCACCTTTCCGGACCGACCGACGTGATCACGTTTCAGCACGGCGAAATTTTCGTAAGCGTCGAGACAGCGCGAAATCAGGCGCGGCGATTTGGGAAATCGCTTGAACACGAAGTTCGTTTGTATATCGCCCACGGGCTCCTGCATCTGCATGGATTTGACGACAAGGATCCGGCCGGCGCGGCGGAAATGGAGCGCGTCCAGGAGAAGCTGGTGGCCGCCGCGACCGCTTAACATTGCTTCGTGTTGTTCAAGTGGTGCGTCATCGGTTGAACCGGGCACAGCCTATGGTAGCGTTCCGCTTATGATTCGGCAGCCACGGAGGGAAGGCGGGAGTGGCGCCAGATAACTGACGGCGCGCCCCGGTTCACCCCGATGCACAGTTCCTTCGAGTCGTCAGTGGAAAATCCGGCAATCGAGCAAGAAACTCGGACGGCCGACGAACTCGATCTTCCGTGGCAAGTCGTCGTGCACAACGATCCCGTTAATCTGATGAGTTACGTGACGATGGTCTTCCAAAAGGTGTTCGGCCTGACGAAGGAAAATGCCGAGCGGCATATGCTCGAGGTCCATGAACAAGGACGGTCGATTTTATGGAGCGGAATGCGAGAGCGCGCAGAGCTTTACGTTCAGCAACTGCACGGGTATCTGCTGCTTGCTACGCTCGAGCGCACAAATTGATATGGAGATTCGCCGCCAGGGAGATTGGATCGAGATTGCCGAGCTTGATCCCTTTTTGGCTGAACTTTTGCGGCAGGTTCCCGAGAGCACGAATACGGAGGAAGGGGACGTTGCGCGGCAACGCTTGTTCAGCTCGCCCGCGGCAGCCTCCGAACGCGAAATCTGCGCCGAATGGAAACTTTACGTCGAACCCGAATTGCGCCGCCTTTTTCAGACTGCGACGCAAATCGTCGCGGCGGACTTACAGCAGCTCAATGGAAGCGCCAAGCCATTCGCCGATTGCACGCTGCGGATTCCAACGAAGAACTTGGATGCCTGGCTGAACGCACTGAACCAGGCGCGGCTCGTCATCGCGGCCAAGTATGATTTTAACGAAGGCGAGCTTTGCGATCACTACCGCTCGCCGGAAGGCTCACGACGCGACCTGGGTTTGTTCCAGGTGAATTTCTACGGATTTCTCCAGGAATTTATCCTGCACGAACTGGAGAAGTAGACGCGCTGGGCGGAGCGGCTGTTCTGCTTGTGAGCGCTTGGTGAGCTCCCTTGCATTCAAAAGGCACGGCTATCCCGTCTGCCGGCGCTCGCGCACCATCGCCATCAGGCGCTCTTTCAAAGCGTCCGAAGATTTAGCGGGTCGCAAACTGAGGGCGAACGCCTCGTGCATGCTGTAACACTCCGCCATGTAATCTTCCGCTTTTTGCCCAAAATGTTTCCGGGCCAACTCAAACGCTTCGGTCTCTTCCGCTTCCAACGCGCCAATGACATACAGGCGCGCCTGGTTTTGGAATTCCTCAAAGCTCATCTCTCAGCTCCTTCAGCCCGTCGTAGATTTTTTTAAGCCCTAATTCGAGCCGGGTCTTGACTGTCCCCAAGGGGGTATTCGTATTTGCGGCGATTTCGCGTTGACTCATCCCGCGAAAAAACGCGAGATTTATCGCCTGTTGCTGGGCCACGGGAAGGGTGTTGATGACCCGGCGCACAAGAATTCTGGTATCGCTAAAGCTAATTTCTTCCTCGGTCGTATTGTGGACCCAGGCGTCGGGTTGCTGCTCGGTTTCGGTTTGCAGCCGTTCTCCCGCGCGGGCATAGGCCTGCTTTTTTCGCAAACCGTCGATCGCGCGGCGGCGGGCCAACGTTACCATCCAGCCGAGCGGTTTCCCTTTTTGGGCGGAGAAGTTTTTCGCCTGGTTCCAGATCTCCATGAAAATCTCCTGCAGGAGGTCGTCGGCTTCCGCCTCATTATGAATGACGCGCAGGATGAGCGCCTTCATGATGCCGTTGTACCGATCGTACAAAAGCGAGAGCGCCTCCGGATCTTCTTTTTGGATCGCGTGCATCAGTTCGAGGTCGGTCGGCGCGCCCGGCTCGAGTTCGGGGGTGGTCGCCGGCATCCGCGGAGCCGGAGCCTCAAGCGGGTCTTCCTGCGCGCCGTTCTTCGGTAAAAAATCCATTGCCATGGTGGTGCTAAACGCCCTTTCGTTTCGCGACCCATCCCTTGATGTGGGTTTCGAGAACGCTCATCGGCAAGGCGCCATTCTTAAGAACTTCATCGTGGAACCCGCGCAAGTCGAAATTTGCGCCGAGCTCTTTTTCCGCGTGGGTGCGCAATTGCCGAATTTTCAATTGGCCGATCTTGTAGCCAAGCGCTTGGGACGGCCAGACAATGTAGCGATCCACTTCAACTACTATATCGTGCGGAGGATTGCCCGTCTTCTCCTCGAAGTATTTAATTGCCCTTTCCCGGCTCCAATCCATCGAGTGCAACCCGGTATCCACCACCAGCCGGACCGCGCGCAGCAACGCGTCTCCGAGATGGCCGAAGTGCTGGTAGGGATCCTTAAAGAATCCCATCTCGTAGCCGAGACTCTCCGCGTAGAGCGCCCAGCCTTCGGTAAAAGCATTGTATCCTCCATGTTTCCGGAACTCGGGGAGATCGTCCATTTCCTGGGCGATCGCGATTTGGAAATGATGCCCCGGAATGGCTTCGTGGAGGGTGAGAGTTTCTATTCCCCATTTCGGCCGGCTGGGTAAATCATAAGTGTTGACGAAAAAATAGCCGGGACGTCCGGCCTTAAGCGAGCCTGGTTCGTAGTAAGCGCCGGCTTGGGACTTCTCGGCGTAGGCCGGCACCTGGCGGATTCCGTAGGGAAGGCGGGGCAGTATGCCGAAAAATTCCACGAGCTTGGGATCGATCTGCTTCGCGATGTCGCGGTAGGCAGCCAGCAAGCTTTCCGCATCCGTGCAGAAGAATTTAGGATCGGTCAGCAAATATTTGGTGAAGGCGCGAAAATCGCCCTGAAAGCCGGTGCTGACGATCACTTTGTCCATCTCGTCGCGAATGCGTTTTACTTCGTCGAGTCCGATTTGGTGAATCTGCGCGGGTGTCAGTTCCGTTGTCGTCTGCTGCCGCGTCGTATAAAGGTAAAGTTTTTCACCATTTGGCAGCTTGTTGGCGCCGATCGTGGTGCGGCAGCCCGGTAGGTATTTCGCCACCAGGAAGTCGTGGAGCTTCTGATACGCCGGCCCAACTTTCTTCGTAAACGCCTCGGTGGCCGCCTGCCGCAGCCGCGCCTGATCCGTCCCGGGAACAAGCGACGACATTTGCTTGAAAGGCCCGAGCGTTGAACTCTCCGCGGGGTCTTTCACGATCAAGTTCAACACCTGCTGCGGGACATCGCGCATGGTGATTTGGGGCGGTGTGATTTTTTGCTCGAGGCCCTTCTCCAAGAGCGCAATCGTCTGGTCGATCAACATCGGCACGCCGTTCAAACGCGCGACGAGATCCTCGTAATCCTTTGTCGTCTTAAATGTGGTCGAGGAGATGACTTGGGAGACGTCTTGTTGGACGCCGCCCATCTGGTTGATCCGCAAGAGCTCAAACGGGAACTGATGACCTTCAACGGAGAACTCCGCGTTCCGCCGGTAAAGGTCGAAACTAAGGGCATCGGTCGGGGAGAGTTTCGTCCGGTCGATCGACTTGATGAGTTCGAGGTCGAGTTTCTCAGTCTCCTCCCGCCGGGCGATTGCCTCGAATGAGACATCGCTCCACCGGTCGTTCTGTCCCGGATAACCAACGGACGTGGCAAATTCCGGGTATTCCTTCATGGTGTATTCCCATGAAAAATCGAAGAGGCGGTGCAGCCGATCGGCTTCGCCCAATTTCTCTTTGTTCGCGAGCAGAGCTTTTCCGCGCGCCGTGAAATCCTCAGCCGGAGTCGCCCATAAGACTGGGCTGAGCGAAATCCAAACGCAAAATAAGAGGGTGAGGGGCCGCATGAGGTATGAGATTTAGGGGCAAATGCGTGCTTAGTCCACAGATTTGCCAGGACAGGAGGAGCGGTTAGAAAACCTCGCGACCGCGGTTAGAATCTATCGGCTTGACCGTCTCGACGGGCGCGGGCTAGCTTCGAGCCACGAATTCTGCCCAAGGAGATAATCTGAAAAACACCATCCGTTTGCTCGCAATTGCGACTGTGTTCCTCACCGCTGTGCCCTTCGTTCGGGCCCAAGATGCGGCTTCAACTCCCTTCCGCCACAGAAGTCCCGTCAGGACTGAAGAATCGCCCTCGCCAGCAACGACGCCTGAACCGACGGAAACCTTGACCCTGCAACCGATTCCGATACCGACTCTCGAGCCGATAGGCTCCCCGCCGCCGAAACCCTCGGAGGCCATTGTCCTCCCAACGCCAAAACCGATAACGACCGCAACGCCCAGACCAATCGCGAGTCCCACCCCTAAGCCGATAACATCCCCGACGGCGCGGCCAACGGCGATTGCAACACCACGGCCCCCCGCAACCGCAACGCCAAAGCCAACACCAGTCCCGACGCCCAAGCCGATAGCGACGCCCACGCCCACGCCAGTTCCCGCTGAGTCGCCGGCCTCTGAAGATCAAAACGACATCGCGTCGAAAATAAAAGCCCTCGAGCAACGCTGGGAAGGCTCCTTCATGACTCACGATATCTCAGTCATCGAGGAATTGGTGGCGGATGATTTTGTCGGTACATCCTCCAGCGGCAAAGTCGGGAACAAAGCGACAATGATCGCTCAGGCCAGGCAGGACAAGAACGTCTACACCTCCGCCGTGTCGGAGGACTTGGTCGTGCGCATTTTCGGGCCAAACATTGCGGTTGTCACCGGGGTCGCGCGGGAAACCGGCAAGACGGCCGCGGGCAAGGCTTTTTCCCACGCCTATCGCTTTACCGACACATGGATGGAGCGAGACGGCCGGTGGCAGTGTATCGCCGCCCAGGCGATGGCGCTCCCGAAGAAATAACGTTGCCGCCACTTCGAGCGATTGCGCGGCGACGATTGTTGCGCCAACTGTTAGCCGCATGGCACAGCCATCGAGTGAGCCCGCCGTCGATCCGCTTTGGTACAAGGATGCGATCATCTACGAACTGCATGTCAAGACGTTCCACGACAGCAACGGTGACGGCATCGGCGATTTTCGTGGCCTGATCGAGAAGCTCGATTATCTCCAGGAGCTGGGCGTCACCGCCATCTGGCTCCTGCCCTTTTATCCTTCGCCGTTGCGCGACGATGGCTACGACATCGCCGATTACTACGACGTCAATCCGAACTACGGCACGCTCGAGGATTTCCGGGCGTTTCTGGCCGCGGCGCACGAGCGCGGTCTCAAGGTGATCACGGAACTCGTCATTAATCACACTTCGGATCACAATCCCTGGTTCCAGAAGTCTCGTCGCGCCCTGCCGGGCTCGCCGGAACGCGAGTTGTATGTCTGGAGCGATACGCCAGAGAAATACAAGGAAGCGCGCATCATTTTCAAGGATTTCGAGACCTCGAACTGGTCGTGGGATTCAGTGGCGAAGGCCTATTACTGGCACCGCTTCTACGCGCACCAGCCCGATCTGAATTTCGATAACCCGGAGGTGCACAGTCTCGTCGCCAAGGTGCTCGATTTCTGGCTGAACATGGGGGTCGATGGCCTGCGGCTTGATGCGGTTCCCTATTTGTACGAGCGCGAAGGGACCAGCTGCGAAAACCTCCGCGAGACGCACGAGTATCTCGTGAAATTGCGTGCGCACGTTGACGCGCATTTCCAAGGCCGCATGCTCCTGGCCGAGGCAAATCAATGGCCGGAAGACGCCGTCGCCTACTTCGGGAAAGGGGACGCGTCGCACATGAATTTCCACTTTCCGCTCATGCCGCGGATGTTCATGTCGCTGCAAATGGAGGACCGGTTTCCGATCATCGACATCCTCGACCAGACTCCGGCTATTCCCGCGAACTGCCAGTGGGCGATGTTCTTGCGGAACCATGACGAGCTGACTCTCGAAATGGTGACCGACGAGGAGCGTGATTACATGTATCGCGTTTACGCGAACGATCCGCTGGCCCGGATCAATCTGGGCATTCGCCGCCGCCTCGCGCCGTTGCTCGCGAACAGCCGCCGCAAGATCGAGCTGCTCAATATCCTTCTCTTCTCCATGCCTGGCACGCCTGTCCTTTACTACGGCGATGAAATTGGGATGGGCGACAATTTCTACCTCGGCGACCGCAA
>Ga0190272_10000208_pt1 | contig 36114 bp, 33 predicted proteins | sample Popmic504T_FD_133746 | JGI IMG/M metagenome (GOLD analysis project Ga0190272, IMG submission 133746) | Populus adjacent soil microbial communities from riparian zone of Shoshone River, Wyoming, USA - 504 T | ecosystem: Environmental > Terrestrial > Soil > Riparian zone | place: USA: Wyoming...
AGGTAGTCGGGGACCGTCCACTTCTGGACCTTGTGGTGGTCCGTGTCGGTGACGTAGAGGCCACCTTTGCCGTCGCTCGTGACCCCCATCGGCCAGCTCAACTCGAACTGGCCGGGGCCGGAGCCGTAGGAGCCGAACTGGGTTATGTAGTTGCCGACTTCGTCGAACTGGACTACGCGGTCGTTGCCTTCGTCGCCGACCCAGACATTGCCCTTGGAGTCGACGTCGATCGCATCGGGTCTTTGGAGCTGGCCTTCCCCTGAGCCGGTGGTGCCGAACTGGCGGATGAATTTGCCGCTTTCATCGAAGACCTCGACCCGTTTGTAGGACCAGTCGGCGACCCAGAGATTGCCGCCGGGCCCGATGTCGATCCCGGTCGGCTCGGCGATCTCGGTCGCCCCGACGATCTGTATGAATTTGCCTTCGGAATTGAACTTCTCGACGTGCCCCTCGATCCCGTCGGATACCCAGACGTTGCCTTTGGGATCGATCGCGATCCCTTCCGGACCGCTGTAGGAGAAGAAGCCGCCGCCTGAGCCCTCCGAGCCGAACTTGGAGATGTAGCTGCCGTCGGGGGCGAATTGCTGGACGCGGTGGTTGCCGGCGTCGGTTATCCAGAGATCGCCCTGGGCATCGAGGGCGATCGCGGTGGGGCGATCGAGCTGACCGTTCGCTTCGCCTTTGGTGCCGAACTTGAAGGCGTAGCTGCCGTCGGGGGCGAACTTCTGGATCCGGTTATTGAGCTCATCGACAACCCACGTGTTCCCTTTGGCGTCGATGGCGACGTCGCCGGGGTGATTGAGCTGGCCATTGCCGGTGCCGGCCCCTGAGCCGATGTAGGCGGCAAGGGTCGGTGGCGCGCGTGGGGGTGCCTGTTCTTCGACCGGGGAGCTGGCGCTGGCCGGGTCTTTGACAACGATCTCGGAGAGCTCGCCGGCTTCGTAGTCGAGGTCGACCTTCGCGTAGCCCTCGGTGCGCAGTTCCTCCGCCTGCCCTTCGGCGTCAAAGGCCACCGTGGTCGACGATTCACCGCTCTCATCGGTCAGCTCATAGCCCCCTGCCTCTTTCTCGATGCTCACCTGCAGCTCGGGGTCGAACGCCTCCTCGCCTACTTCGGTCGGCAGCTCCACCCCTTCGTCGAGCGCACCGCTGGTGTCAATCAGCTCGGCGCTTTCGGGGGCTTTGCCTTCCGGCCCTTTGGGCTCGAGCTCCGGAGTTTGGGCGAGCGTCCAGCCGTCGCCCCACTCGGTGTCATCGGCCTCGGGCAGCTGCGAGTTGTAGAAACGCTCGACTTCGAGGTCCACCGAGTAGCCCTCGACGTCGACGTCGAGCTCCCGGTAGACGAGATTCCCGTTCATCACGTTGACGGCGAATTCGGGGCGTTCGGGCTGCTCTTCCTGCGATTCGTCCCCCTCCCCGTCGGGCAGCGGGAAGTAATGCATCACGTAGGAGTCCTTCATCCCGGTGGCCGGGATGTATTCGAACTCGATTTCCCGTTCGCGCTTCTCTGAGACCTGGTCGGTGACGACGACCCGCAGCACATGCTGGCCGGCGGTCAGGCCGCTCAGCTTCAGCGTGTAGGTCTTGTTCATTTCGCAAGAGCTGGCGGGGCAGCTCTGCGCGCTCCAGGGGACGCTCTCGGGGGTGAGTTTTTTATCCAGGTAGATCTGGATGTTTTTGACCCCGGAGCGCTTCTGCTCAGGTTTGGCGCTGCTGCCGTCTTTGGTATCGATCTGCAGGTTGTAGGCGGGAAGGTTCAGCTCCTCTACCTCGGTTTCGCCGGGCGGGGGCTCTTTTGATCCTTCCTCGTCGGTGACGAAGGCAAGTTGGCCGCCGAGGGTGACTTCGGGCGGGGTGCGGTCGACCTTCATCGTCCATTGGTGAGGGCTCTGGACGGTCTTGCCGAGTGGATCAGAAGCGGTGAGGCTGGCGCTCTTTTCGCCCTCATCGAAGCTGGCCCCCGTCAGTTTGAAGGCTGAGTTCCGATAGGAGGGGCAGCGGCTGATGGCAAGACCGCTGCAACCGACCTGATCCTGGATGATCGCCGTCTGTTTGGGGGTGATCGTGACGGTCTGGATCCCCAGGCCCGAGTCGCTCGCTTTGGCGCTGATCGTGAAGGTGTTTTTGTCTGAGACCCAGCCCGTGGGGATGCCAGAGATCGAGCTCAGCGTCGGGTTCTCGGGATCGTCCTCCCAGATCATCGCCCCGCCAACGGCGAAGTCATGCCCGCAGGCAAGGCTCGAGCCTTTGCTGGCGGTGCCGATCCCGGTTATGGCGTTACGGACGCCGCCGCCTCCAACCCAGCCGGTGTCGTAGTTGCCCGAGCTCGATGTTGGCGAGTAGACCCCCAGACTGGTGTAGGAGGAGGAGCTGGTGTTGTAGATGCCGACGTAGCCGTGGGGCTGGTATTCGAAGCAGTTGTGGACGGAGCCGTTAATTGCCTGAAAAACGGCTCGGGAGATGTAGGCAGTCTGGTTGGGGGCGGTGTAGACCCACTGGCCGTAGGTGTTTGGCGCATACCAGTAGCTCGAGCCCTTGGAGCGCGAGTAGAGGCCCGGGCCCCAGCAGGCGACGATGCAGCCGTAGGCGTTTTCGTAGTCGGCGGTCTCCTGCCAGGCCCAGATCGAGGAGGTGAGCGCGTAGCCGTTGGCGCCGCCACTCCAGTTTTCCCAGTTCTCGAGGATCGGGTCGAGAAGAACGGGGTAGGCGATGTCAAGCGAGCGATGCGGGGCGTCAAGGAGGAGTGCATCGCCCTCCACCGAGAGGGTCACCGGGACGTCCGTGCCCTGGGCGTCGGCGGCCAGGGGGGCGGGCACCGCGCCGATGCGCTCGCCGGTGGAGTCCAGTATCTCCGCCCCGCCGTGTCCATCGGGTTTAAGCGTTGCGCCCTCGGGCAGCGCCAGCCCGAAGCGGAACTGCTCAGGGCTCTCGGGCGAGCGCAGCTGCTCGAAGATCTCAACGCCGCGGGCGATCGGGCTGATCAGGGTGTCGGTCGCGGTGTCGGTGTTGGCGAAGAAGAGGTCCTTGTCGCCGAAGCGGGCCGCGGTGACATTGCCGTCCCCCGGCAGCTCGTCGATCGCGAGGCTCTCGCCGATCTCGATCGTGCCGGAGAGCGTGTCCGGCAATCGCACTTCTGTGAAGGCGCTCTGGGGTTCATAGCCTGCGCCGGCGTCTTGCAGCGAGAGGTCCACCTGCTCTTCCTCTGCTCCCGCCAGCTCGCTCTCGATCGGGATCGGGGATTCGACCAGGGCGGTGCTGCCGTCTTCTTCTGTTACCTGCGCCCCGTGGGTGCCCAGTGTTTTCTCCACCTCGAGGTCGCTGAGCACACGGGCGGGGTCGGCGTTCAGAGCTTTCAGCTGCTCGGTGAAGCTCGTGAGCAGGAGATCCTGCGCCGCTAGGGCGTCTAGATCGGCATATTCCTCACGAGAGTCTTCGCGCTCTTGGATTGCGGCGGGGCTTTCCAGCGCTTTTTTTGCTTCTTCTTCGGCCAGGCGCTGTTTCAGTTCGGCCTGTTCGAGAGCGAGGGTGATCTCACCGGGGTCAGGGAGGGGAGCCGACTCTTTTGCCGGTGGGGGTTCTTCGGGGTCGGCGAAAACAGGGGCCGCAGAGACAGCGCAGAGCAGCAAAATGAACGCAATTACCCTGCGCGTATGGGTAATCCTCCCAGACTGGGTTAAAACCACCAGGACCAAATCCCTTCCCTTTGCAGCGTTTCGAAACGAATTGTCGGCATCAAGCCGACACTACACTAAAGCGAAGTCAACTACATCGAAAATAAAAAAGCAATACAGACCGCTGCTGCCATATGCAGCGGTCAGCTCATACGAACTTCCCGCCCGCGTTGTCGGTGAATGCGTCACCGTTCCGCCAGACGGCGGCGATCCCCTGCGACTCGAGCAGGACGAGCAAGTCACCGACCGGCTTCGCGTCGAGGAGCACGGCGCGGAGGGATCCATCCGGGACATGGCGGCCGTAGTCGGCCAGCTGGCCGATGGCCATGCGGATGTCGCCGCGGGTCGTCCCGGCCTTTGCCTCGATCAGCTGCCCACGCGTGTTGTTGAAGATGTCGCTGTACAGAGGGTGGGAGGAGCCATCCAGCTGAAGCTTGTTCCGGGCGACGTCGTCGCCTTGCGCCTCGAGGAATGAGCAATAGTCCCGGACCAGCCTCGCCTCTCGTCGTTCTGCTCGCTTGATTTCCCCGGCGGGCATCACGTCATAGCCTTCGACAGTTCCCTGCTCGATCGGCACCTGCACGTTGACGCTGGAGCCTGAGCGCCGTTTCCGTCGCCGCCTTTTCGCGATCCGCTTCTCGGCTTCCTCGTACTCATCGTCATCGAGCGAGATATGGCCGTGCCGCTGAACGCGGGCCTTCGCCACGCCTATGTCTTCCAGGCGCGGCGCCGCGCCCAGGCCAAGGCTCCACAGGCCCCGGACCCCCGTCACGACGCCCCATTCATCGCCCTCCTTCCTGTCGGAGTGGGCGTCGACCCAACCCGGATCCCAGTGGGGCTCGCCAACGACCTCGAGAATCGCTGGGCAGACGCCTTTCTCGGTGATGTAGATCACGAGCCGGTCGCCGATCTCGTACTGCGGCCCGTGCGGCGGGTACTTCTGTCCCTTCCTCGGCTTCTCGAACCGCTTCCACCACGGAGACGTGCGACCGGGGCTGTCGCTGACCCAGTCCCGTTTCAGCCAATAGTCGGCAGCGCCCTCCCGAGAGTCGGTGAAGTACCCGATCTTGAGCCAGTAAGCCACGATCCCGCCCCCGTTCCCAGTCGACCGCTCAAATATTAATTCGGTACCGAATCGTCCACGGACGACCGTATGGGGTGTACAATCGCGTTTACCGAAACACGGTTGTCTGTCCTGAGGAGAACCCTGCAATGCCCCCCACTTCCCCGCACGGCGGCGCGCCCAGCGACATCGGTGGCGTGATCGAGCAGGAGCACCTGCCCGCCGGTCGCGAGGATCTGGCCGAGCCGCTGATCGCCCACTCGCAGCGCGAGCGGATCCTCGTCGCGATGGCCGAGACCTGCGCCGAGAAGGGCTACGGGGCGACGACGATCGCCGACATCTGCGAGCCCGCCGGCGTCTCCCGCGCCACCTTCTACGAGCTGTTCAAGGACAAGGAAGACTGCTTCCACGCCGCGATGGAGCTCTCCCTCGCCGACGCGATGGGGCGCATCGTCGAGGTCTACTCGCCCGACAAGCCGTGGGCGACCACCGTCCGCGACGCCGCCGCCGCCTTCCTCGACCTGCTGGCGAGCCGGCCCGCCTTCGCCCGCATGGCGCTCGTCGAGGCGCCTTCGGCGAGCGAGCGGGGGCTCGAGCTCTACGCCTCCGGCAAGCGAGTCCTGCAGTCCCTCCTCGACCGCGCCCGCAACGACCCGGTCGAGGAGCAGGCGATCCCATCGAGCGCCGGCCGTGCGGCGCTGGCCGCCGCCGAGTCGCTGATCGTCGGCCAGATCCTCGCCGGCAACGCCGAGCGCCTGCGCGAGCTGCTTCCCGACATCGTCTACATCACCACCGTGCCCTACCTCGGCCAGGACGAGGCGCTGCGCCAGTCGCGCGCGGCGGAGAAGCTGGTCGAGGCCAGCCGGGACTGATGCCCAAAGCCAAAAGCCGGGAGCCGTGGCGGCCGCCGCGGGGGCGGCACCGGCTGCCGCCGGAGGTCGTCGCCCGCTCGCAGCGCGAGCGCCTGCTTGAGGCGGCGATCCGCGTCGTCGCCGAGAAGGGCTACGCGGCGACCACCGTCGCCGACCTGACCTGCGAGGCGGGCGTCTCCCGCACCACCTTCTACGAGCACTTCGAGGACAAGGAAGACTGCTTCCTCGCCGCCTACGACAACGCCGTCGACGCGCTGGTGCGGCGGGTCGGCGCCTCCTATGAGTCGCAGGAACGCTGGCCCGAGCGGGCCCGAGCCGGGCTCGAAGCGCTGCTGGCGGCGCTCGCTGCGGAGCCCGACCTCGCCCGCCTGGCGCTGGTCGACATCGGCTCCGCCGGCCCCCTCGCCCAGCGCCGCTACCGAGCCGCCGTGCAGCGGCTGACGCCGCTCTTCGACGAGGGCAGGGACTTCTCCCCCGCCGGTCGCACCCTGCCCGCCAACACCTCGCGGATGGCGATCGGCGCAGTCACCGGTCTGATCTCCGATGAATTGGTGGCGGGACGCGCGGAGTATCTGCCGGAGTTGCTTTCCGACCTGCTTTTTGCCACGCTAGTGCCATATATCGGCCCAGAGGCGGCAGCCAGGGAGGTGGGCGAAAGGGTTAAATAAACACCTTCGTACACGTTGCCGCTATGATCCAGATACCAAGTAGTTCCTACCTTCTGAGATGGCCGATGGCAGCTACCGAATCGCGGCGCGACCTGATCCTGGCGGCGATGATCCGCGTCGTTGGGGCGAAGGGATACAGGGCGACCTCGGTCGCCGACGTGATCGAGGAGGCCGGCACCTCCCGTACCACCTTCTACAAGCACTTCGACGATAAGCACGAGTGCTTCCTCGCCGCCTACGAAGGGCTGGTCGAGCGCGTTTTCGGCCAGGTCGTCGCCAACTGCGACGGCGAGCAGCCCTGGCTGGAGCGGATGCGCACCGGCCTGGCGACGATCGTCGACCTCTTCGCGGTCGACCCGACGCTTGCCCGCACCGCGGTGGTCGAGGTCGCGGCGGCCGGTGCCGACGCCCGCCAGCTGCACTGGAACGCGGTCGCCCGCTTCACCGAGTTCCTCGACGCTGGGCGGGAGCTGGCCGACGGCCGCGAGCTGCCGGAGAACATCGCGCTGATGTCGGCTGGCGCTGTCTCCGGGCTGATCTTCGACGAGGTCCTCGCCGGGCGGGCCGAGCGGCTGCCGGCGATGCTGCCCGACCTGCTCTTCGCGATGCTCGTCCCCTACATCGGCCCACGGGCCGCTGCCGACGAGATGCGCCGGGCTACTGCGACTGGGTGATCAAACTGGGCCGGGTTAAGCCTCGATGGCGCGCCGCAACTTGTGGCGCGCCCGGTGGAGGCGAACCTTCACCGTGCCTTCGGGAATGCTGAGCCGGCGCGAGATCGCCGATTCGGTCAGATCCTCGTCGTAGCGGAGCCGCAGCAGCAGCTGCTCGCGCTCACTGAGGCGGTCGATCGCGGCGCGGATGTCGGCACGCTCGACCGTGTCCACCACCCGCTCGTCATCAGCGGCCTCGAGGTGGAACTCGACTCTCTCAACTGGCTCGGGACGCACACGTTCGTGCTCGCGGAATGCCTCCCTGCGAACGATCGACGTCAGCCACTCCTTGCGGCGGGCGTTGTCCCGCAGCTTTGAGCGATTGCGCCAGGCGCGAAGCAGGGCATCCTGCGCTATGTCCTCCGCTTCGCTCCGGCTCTTCGCGAAGTAGTACGCCTCCCGCAAACAGATCCGGTGCGCCTCTCCCCATTCCCAGCCGTCGTCTGAATCTCGTTTTTTGAACGTTGGACGGATGATCTACCGACCGTACACCGACGTAAACCAAACGGGGGAAATTGATCGCTAAAACTAGCTAGAGCGTCGACCCTTGCCTTTTGAAATCGGCCGCAAATGCTGCGGGAACGGGGATCAGGCAGCCGTCGGCATCCTGAAGAAAAGCAGCGAGGACGAAACCGGGACGCTCGAGGCGCCGGACTCGGCGATGTCCTGGAGGCTCCTGGCCGATCGCTCCTCCAGTTCAAGCCGCGTCCGTTCGAGGATCGCGAGAGCATCCGTATAGCCGTCCTCGTCGAAGACCAGCGGGGTCCGCGACAGGTGACATTCCTCGTGCGGGTCAAAGCTGCCCTCCTCGAGCGCCTCGACGAAATCGCTGCCTGCGTTGTGAACGACCTCACCGCCATAGTGCTTGGCGGCGAGCGGGTGCATCTGCTGGAGTTCCCCCAGGTAGGAGAGGTTGAGCGAGGTCGCTCGGTAGTAGTGCTCCATTGCGCCCCGGCGCTTCTCTTCCCTGACGATCTCGGCAAACCCGAGCTTGGCGAGGCGCTTCGTGTGGTAAGCGACGGTGCTGAGCTCTTTGCCCAGGATCTTGCTCATCTCATTGGGGCTGTGGACGCCTTCGCCCAGCAGCGTCAGAAGTTGGGAACGCAGGGGATGGCTCAGAGCCTCACAGAGTCGTTGGGTCGCGTCCCTCTGGGCCTCCTCTCGCTTGGTCGTCTTGGTCGCCAAGACCTCCTCCTCTCCGAAGATTTAGAGCAATGGATCGTAGCCCGTTCGGACGAATCCGGCTTTTTTTGCGGAAACTAGCTCTATTAGTGGAACTAGTTCGACTAAAAGCCCGGTCTACGTAGCGCAAGCCCCCTACTGACGGGAAGGAGGTGATGCGTTGTGAAGGTCGTCAAGACCGGGCACGCGGTGCCCCTGATGCAGATCATCAAGCCGCGCTAAACGGCCAACCAGGGGCCGGTCTCCGACCCGACCTAGGCAGGGAGGGGGTCGGTCCCCCATTGAAGAAACAGCCTCTACCAGTGAAACGTTTCTGAGCAATGGACCGGTCTAAAGGAATGCCGGGCAGGGGCCCGGCTTCTATGAAGAGGCCCCGCATCAAGCAGACCACGGAGCAGATCGTCGCTCCCGACGGGGACCTCTACCTGATGCGGCCGAGCACCGGCTCGGACATCTGCATCCAGAGCCCTTCGAATGACGAACGCCGGCTGATCGCCGCCCTCGACGGCACCCGCACGGTCGAGCACCTGACGCGAGAGTTCGGGCAGAAGGCGGTCGCCGACGCCCTGGCGCAGCTCGGCGAGATGGGCCTGCTCGAGGACGCGGCGGATGACGACCTTGTCTCCGCTGCGGCCATGGCTCGCTTCGATCGCCAGCTCCGCTACTTCGCCGACATCTCCCCCGGCCCAACTCCCTCTCAGTGCCAGGGTGCCCTGGAAGACGCCCGGATCGCGGTTCTCGGGGTCGGCGGTCTCGGCGGCTGGGCGGCGCTCTCGCTGGCCTGCGTGGGAGTTGGCGAGATGCTCCTGGTCGACTTCGATCTCGTCGAGCTGAGCAACCTCAATCGACAGGTGCTCTATGGAGAGAGCGACGTCGGCCGCCCGAAGGTCGAGGCCGCAGCCAAGCGCCTACAGGACTTCAGCTCACGCCTTCGACTCACCGCCCTGGAGAAGCGGCTGGAAAGCGAGGAGGAGATCGCCGAGCTAATCGATGGCTACGACTTCGTGATCGACGCCGTCGACTGGCCCGCGCACGAGATCGAGCGCTGGGTGAACTCCGCCTGCTTCAGGACCCGGACCCCCTACATCGCGATGAGTCATTTCCCGCCGGTCGCTCGGGTGGGACCTATGTACGTGCCTGAAGAGACAGGTTGCTTCCTCTGTCAGGAGGCCGCCTACCGGCGGGACTATCCGCTCTTCGACATCGCGCTCGAGCAGCTCCGCGGCAAAGACTCGCCGGCCGCGACGTTGGGTCCAGGGGCCGGCCTCGTGGGCAATCTCGTCGCGCTGGAGATCCTCCACTACCTGACCGGGCTGGCGAAACCCGCGACGCTCGGCACCGCCGTGACCGTCGACCTGCGAACGCTGACGGTCGAGCGCGAAGCGGTGCCGCGGGAGCCGGGCTGCCCGGTCTGCGGAGAGCTGGAGCTGGTCGCCTGATGAGCGCGGCAGCGACGTATGAGGCGATCGCCTCCGTCTATGACGCCTACACCGCTCACTACGACAGCGAGGGGTGGATCGAAGACCTCCTCCTCATCCTGGAGCGCCGCGGGCTTCACCACGGCGCGCTGCTGGATGTGGGCTGCGGGACCGGCGAGAGCTTCCTGACGATGCTGGAGAAGGACTGGGAGGTCACGGCCTGCGACATCTCGCCGGCGATGCTTGCCGTGGCGGCCGAAAAGGCGGGGGACCGAGCCAGGCTCGAGGTCGCGGACATGCGCGAGCTGCCGCGCTTCGGCACCTTCGACCTCATCTGGGCGCTCGACGACGCGGTGAACTACCTACTCGACACCGCGGAGCTGGAGGCGGCGCTGCGGGGGATGCGCGCCAACCTGGCCCCGAAAGGCCTCTTGCTCTTCGATGCCAACTGCCTCCCGGCCTACCGCACCTTCTTCGCCGAGACCCACGAGTTCGAGTTGCAGGACGGTCGCGAGATGACCTGGCGGGGGGATGCGCCCAAAGACGCTGAGCCGGGGTCGACCTGCGAGGCGACGATGCTGATCGACGGCGCCGTCTTCGCCACCCACCGCCAGCGTCACTTCCCGGCGCGTGAGGTGCTGGAGACGCTCAAGCGGGCGGGGCTGGAGTGCCTCGACGTGTACGGGCAGGGCACCGACGGCATTCCGCGCAAGCCGCTCGACGAAGGAACGCACACCAAGGCGATCTACATCGCCCGCGCCGCCTGAGGGCGCGGTCCGCAACGCATAGCGGTGCCGACCATCCGCGGCCGTACCGTTCACGCATCGCCGCGATAGCTCTCCATGCCTGAACCGACTCGCCGCGGTCAGCGGTACATGCCGGGGCTGGACGGCCTGCGGGCGATCGCCGTGCTCGGCGTCATCGCCTACCACCTCAACTTCGAATGGGCCGAAGGCGGGCTGCTCGGCGTCGGCGTCTTCTTCACCCTCAGCGGCTACCTGATCACGGACATCCTGCTCAACCAGGTGAGGAGGAGCGGCCGGATCGAATTCAAGTCGTTCTGGCTGGCGCGGGCGCGGCGCCTGCTCCCCGCCCTCTTCGTGATGCTGATCGTGGTGATGGCGTGGGTGACCCTGATCGGTCCCCACCAGCCGGGCGCCTTCCGCGGCGAAGCCCTCGCCGCCGCCGGTTACATCAACAACTGGTGGCTGATCTTCAACGACGTCTCCTACTTCGCCCGCTTCGCCCCGCCGACGCCGCTCAAACACCTCTGGTCGCTCTCGGTCGAGGAGCAGTTCTACATCGTCTGGCCCTTCCTGCTACTGATCGGGATCAAGCTCGTGCCGGAGGTGAAGTACGCCACCGGGGTGCGGTTCCGCCTGGCGGCAGTCACCCTGGGCGGCGCGGTGGTCTCGGGGATCCTGATGGCGGTCCTCTACCAGCCGTCACTGGATCCCTCGCGGGTCTACTACGGGACCGACACGCGGGCGCTGGAGCTGCTCGCCGGCGCGGCGCTGGCGATGGTCTGGCCGAGCCGGCAGCTGCAGGCGAACGTGCCGAAGCAGGCGCGCGCGACGATCGACGCGATGGGCGTGATCGGGCTGGTCGTGATCGGGCTGATGTTCTGGCAGGTCAGCGAGTTCTCGCCCTTCCTCTACCGCGGCGGCTTCGCGCTGCTGGCGCTGGCCTCGGTGCTGACCGTCGCCGCGCTCGCCCACCCCGCCTCCAGGCTCGGCCCGATCGTCGGCTGCCGGCCGATGCGGTGGGTCGGCGAACGCTCCTACGGGATCTACCTATGGCACCTGCCGATCATCGTCCTCACCACTCCCGAGAGCGCCCACGGCCCGGAACTGCTCCGCGCCGCGCTCCAGGTCGCCGCCACCTTCGGCATCGCCGAGCTGTCCTGGCGCTACGTCGAGAACCCGATCCGCCACGGCGCCCTGGGCCGGCTGTGGAAACAGCTGCGGGCCGGGCGGCTGCGCCGCGAGAACGTCCCCCGCTGGGGCTGGGCCGTCGCCGGCGGCAGCACGGTCGTCGTCGCACTCGCCCTCGCCGGGCTCGCCGGGGTCGGCGTCTCGAACGAGCCGCAGGCGCTCGGCGCCGTGACCCAAACGGTGAAAGTGGAAAGGAAGACGCAGGCGCCGCTGGGGACTTCCTGCGACGCAGTCGTCCACATCGGCGACTCGACTTCGGAGGGCCTCGTCTCCGAAGAATATTTGCCGAATCCCGACCAGCTGATCAGCGCCCAGTACGCGCGCGTCGGCGCCACCACCCAGCACCTGGAGGTGTCGGGCGCGCGCTCGATCTACGAGAACTTCGAAGGCCTGCCCAACGCCCAGGAAGTGGCGGAGGCGTGGACGAACGAAGGGTTCAAAGGCTGTTGGGTGGTCGCGATGGGCACCAACGAGGCCGCAAACGTGGCGGTCGGCTCGACCGTCACCTACGAGGACCGGATCGACAGCATGATGACGACGATCGGCGAAGCCCCGGTGCTCTGGGTCAACGTCAAGTCACTGGTGACCAGCGGTCCCTACTCGGCCGAGAACATGGAGGAGTGGGACAAGGCCCTGCTCGAGGCCTGCGACCGCTTCCCCTACATGCGGATCTACGACTGGGCCTCCGACGTCAAGGACGTCTGGTTCATCCCCGACGGGATCCACTTCACGACGCCGGGCTACGCGGCCCGCGGCCGGCTGATCGCCGACGCCCTGCTCGAAGCCTTCCCCAACGACGAGGAACTGGAAATGGCCGACAGGGACGACTGCGTCATCCGCCCCTCCTGAGGCAAGGCCTCATTTCACCTTTTTGAAGAAAGCCCAGCTGTCGTAGAGCCCGAGCGCCGCGGCCAGCGTGTCGCCGCGGATCGTCGACGGGCCGCCGGTGCCGATCAGCCGCGCGTACTCGATTCGGGGGGAGTCGCCGCGCTTGGTGACCTGGATCTGGCGCAGCCGGCCGCGCATGTAAGGGCCGAGACGCGAGTTCATCTCCGCCTGCGTGAAGCGGAAGGTCCAGGTGTGCAGGGGCGAGTAGTAGTCGTAGGGGTCGGGCACGCTCTGCAGGTAGGGGACATCCGGCGCGCCGAGGAAGCCGGACTCGGTGCGCCCGCCGGAAGAGGAGAAGTAAGTCGTCTGCGCCACCTCGCCCTGGTAGGTCGCCACCTGGTTCCTGGTCGCCGCCACGGCCTGGTCGGTCCGCTCCGACTCCAGTTTCACCCCGCCGTAGACCTGCGTGCGCGTGTCCGGGTAGAGGTCGAACCCCTTGCCGCCGACGTCGGTCGAGAGCGCGATCGACCGCGCCGCCACGGCGAAGGTCTTCAGCGTCTCCATCGGCCATTCCGGCGGCACCTCCCCCGGCACTGACCCTCGCGCATAGTTGTTGACGTTGAGCACGTTGACGACATTGACCGACCCGCCACCCGTCGGCACCGCCTCCATCGCCCCCCGATAGACCCCAACCCCCTCGATCCGGATCATCCCCGCGCTGTCCGCATGCACCCGCTCCCCACAACGGGCGACGAGCTTCCCCAAGCCCGACAGCAACCGCACCGAAAACCCCCGCGTCCGAGCCCGATACCTCCGCCCCGGATCCAGCTTCTCCCCACAAGCCCAGGTCGCCCCCGAAAACCCAACCTCCCCCGAATGCGTACCCAGCAGCACCCGCACCAACGGTGCCCCCCGACATCCTCGTGACCTCAATCCCCTGGAAGTAGTGCCCCAGGATCTCCCGATAGCTGGACCCGTGCTTGCCGAAGCCATAGGCCCCGTAGGCGCTGAGTCCAACGCCGTGCCCGAAACCGCCGCCTTTGACGACCCAGGTTGTGGCCCGCGATGGCACCGCCGAAACCACAACTACAAGGAAGATCGATGCCAGTCCCACTACGCGTAAGCACTTCATTCGAGCAGAGGATACGATCCCTCGACCGTTAACCACAGTCAGTGCACTGGATAGCAAACGCCGACACCCACCCGGGCGGGGTCTTTCGACCTGAGCCTACACTGAGTACTTGATTACTCACTTGCGAAAAGGCAGAACTGAATCTGCCGAAAAGACATCACGGTGCCGCGTCTCAAGTTCCTGTCAGGAGGCAATTCAGCTCTTGCGGCATCAAAGGCGGCCCCAACGATCCATGCCTCTGCAGCAGTGGCAAAGAGAGCAAGTGTTGTCGCGACGACTCCGGCCGTGGGAACGAGCGAATGCGTAAAGCGGCTCAGAGTGGCGTGAACGTCGACCTAGTGGCAGTCCGCCTGGGCCAAGTGGCGGCGGAGAGGGATGGCTTTTCAGCGGCGGTTGAATCGCCAGCAGATGAGCTACGGCTCGCGCTTTTGAAGGAGATTGGAGATGGACTCGATGGTCAGGCGGCGGCCGAAGCCCTCGAGGGCTATCTGAAAAAGGTTGAAGCAGAGATTCGGAGGCGAATCGAGCCGCACAGCATCATCTACTGGCTGCATTTGACTCGGAGATTGCAGCCAAATCCAATCGGGGATAGCTCTGAATGGACGGTGATCCTGTACCGCCGGATTCTTGACCTCGCAGTGCTCAAGTTTTCGCGTGCTGCAGTTGATGATCTTGACCTGACGAAAGTCGATGTGGGAGGCCGCTGGCATCTATTCCCGCGCGAACTCTCAGAGTCCGATGTAGTTGATCTTCACGCAATTGAGTACTTGGCATATGAGTTCAATGCCGCAGCCACAGCCTTTCGGCGAGTCGGTAAGGGGGCAACCCTCCGTGCAATCAATGGGGACTTCCGCACACCGGCTTCCAGAGAAAGGGAGAACCTCATGCAATCGCTCGACCGCCGGGTCAGCAAGTTCGGATCACTGAGCGGCAGCTTTGGCACACACGTGGATATGAATCTGCCGGAGGGCAAAGAGGATGCATTCGAGGTACTTATGGCGGTCAGGCCGAATACGGAGCACCATCCACCGGATAGCCTCGAAGAGCTTTCGGGCATGAGAGTTCCGGGCCCAACTAATTTTGTGCCCGCATTCTTTGGCATTGGGGAGCTACGCGAGACCCTTCTACCCTTCGACGGCGAGATTGCCGCAGCGCGTGGCGCGGGACTCGATCCAATACTGGCGTCAATCTGGGGGACCTCAATGCATCTGCTTCGGGCCCTACGGGAGGCACCTGAGTCGGCGCTGCAAATATTTCGCACCGGCTATCTATTGATCTCTGTCGGAGAGTATTGGAAAGACTTTGAATACGAGATCGCGGGCTTTACCAGCGCATGGTGGAAAAGGCATCTCGGGCAAGATCTTAAGAAGAGTGAGGCAAAGGAGCTAGCCCACGAGGCACTTGCAGCCCTCACCTATTCGGCCACAGATAGAGCAGAGATATCGCTTTGGGACCGCCTTCCCCATCGGCTCTTCGTCGCAAACAGTGAGTTCAAGTTGATCGACTATTCTGCCTATACGACGCTAATCGCCGGCCTATTTCGAGAAGTGGGATATCTCAGCGGAGCCCTTGGGAATATCCGGGGCGACAGTTTCGAGGAGGCCATTGTCACTCGAATGGAGGACGCCGGACTGCGACCGTGGCAGCGGGGAAAGCTCACTGCCCTGGACGGCAGCAAGCGCCAGCTCGATGCCTCTTTCATCGCCGGCGACACGATGTTTTTGATCGAGAGCAAGGCATTTTCCCAGAAGGTGAGGGTCGAGCGGGGCGACTATGCCGCTCTGAAGGGCAGGCGCGAAACGCTGGGAAAATACCTCGACCAGGTCGAGAGCCTCGCGGCGTTCCTCTTGGATAATCCGAAGGGCCGCAACTATCAGATACCGGAGGGCATACGGCGCTTCGAGCATTGCCTTTGCACCTCCAGCGTCGAGTACATTTGGAGCATGGAAGAGGATCTGTGGCTGAACAAGGATGTTCCCCGCATCGCCACAGTCGATGAGTTGATCAATATGATCGCTTCGCGAGGTTAGGCAACTTATTGCTTTGACCTAGAAGCGCTGGGCTGCAGCGCCGAAGGTGCTCCGACTGGCGGAGCGGAGGTGTTCAAACAGATGCCGAGGCATACTGGAGGGTGGGCTCGTGGCAATACGAACCGGCAGGCGCGCGCCATCTCCCCGGCCAAATCTCGAAGCAGCTTCAGTCCCACACCAGAGACAACTCGAATCTTGGCGCCCCTCAAGAAAGAGCCATGATCCGCTCCGCGCATCGAACAACCGGTGGGATCGGTGACCCCGCTGACCCATCCCCACTGCGTACATCAGCATCAGGTTGGTCGCCGCTGATGCGGCCACAGCATTGAGTGTGACAACCGAGGGATCAATTACGTCGGGAAGGTTCAGATAGTTCTGAGCTGCACGCTCCTCCTTGGTCGCCGCCTCTTGCCGCAAGGCAATGGGATCAATCATCCCAGCGCAGTCGAGGCAGCCATGGCGAGGAAAGCTCGGCCTCACCGCTACATAGACGCTCGAGATCTGGTCATTGGGACGATCTACCTTGGCACCAATTTGCACCATTGGGATTAGATAGGCCTGCGCGATTGCATTGGCAACCAAGCGGGAACTGATCGTGTCCGTGCAGAGGAAAATGAAGTCGCATTGGCTGATCTGGACAGCGACATCGGGGTCGGCAATGTCGCCATCGACGGCGCGAAACTCGGTCGCAGGATTGATGCGCCTCGCAAGACGTCGGGCGACCTTGACCTTCTTGCGATGCCGACGAGCATCGCTGCTAACCGCTCCGACTATTCGTGAAAGGTTGTGGGCCTCGACACAATCGAAGTCAATGCCCAAGATCCTTCCTACCCCGAGGTGAGCCAGTTGCTCACTAACGATCGAGCCGCCTCCACCGAGACCGATCACAGCAGCGGTCATCTCGGACAGGAGCTCTTGACCCTCGCCGCCAAACATACGAGCCTGGCGATCGAAACGGGGGTCGGCATTGACGGAGCCGGGGCGCGGTCTGGCATACAAACGCTGGAGCGAGTCGCCGATCACATCGACGCGATCGAGCCTGAAACGCCGATCGCGATCGATCCAGATCTCCCCGTCAGCGCTTGCTTCACCAAAGGCAATTCCGCCGACTGGACGGGCACCGCCGACGATGTCGAGCAAGTGGGGGAAAACCCGCTGGTGACCAGCTAGGTCATCCCTGGAGAGTCCGACACGTTCGCCGGCACCGGGGTGACTGTGGCAGCTAATCAGGGCTAGCCCTTCGGCCTGTGCACGAGAGCCGAGCCGCGCGAGCGCAGCAGCGGAGATCTGACGGTAGCCGTGCTCGCCGGGGATGAACTCGTTGGTGTCGAGGTGGTGGACCTCTCGAACCAACAGAGTCGGTGAATCCTCCAGTGATGCGAGGCCAGCGAGCAGAATCGCGGCGTGCTCGTCATGATCGCCGGGGAAGAGATGAGCGTGCAGCGCCTTGTAGCCGGCGTCGGTTATGCGCAGGCGTGGCTTCACTGAGACCTCAGCCAGGCGGAAACCTGCATCACACATCCGACGATGCTGTCTTTCGCCGCATTCCAGTTTGCGTTGCGTAGGGAGACCTGAATCATTGACTCCCCGCGCCACTCAATCGGCTGAAGCGCCTGGTGCCAAGGCGGCGGTGGCTGCACGTCCTGAGGCAGGTAATAAGGATAGGGCGGGGTCGCCGGAAAGTTGAAGGGGATGACGAAGTGAAGCGGCGCGATCTTGCGTCCCCAGGAGACTGGCAACTCGACCCCTTGGATCACGATCAGCGCCCCCCCTTCGCCGTCGGGCTCATGAGAAGCCCGACGGCCATAATGAACCCCGATTTCGGTGAGCGCATCGGCCACGTCTGCTGTGACGGCCGTCGCGCTCAAGAGACATCTTGTCCCGAGATTGCAATGAAGCGCTCGTTGCGGTGGACGCGGATCGACTCCTCGTTGTCGACGGTGGCACCTTTGGGGTCATAGAGGGTGAAGTCCAGCGGCAAGCCTGCCGCTTCCTTGATCTCGGCCCCGGTCTGATTTCGGTCCTGCACGATGACCGGGCTGTTGTTGACGAGGATCTCAATCGTTTGGGGCTTCGACTTTGTCGTGGTCTGGTTCATCGGCTATCCTTTCGATACTTCAATGAGTTCATTGAACTTTACACGCAACACCGACGGAATGGCACAACCCCTGCTTGCCGCAGACGTCAATCCGTCTCGGCCCGCGCCGATAACGCGCCCGAGGCCCCGACGGTTTCAACCTCAAATCCCGCCTCGGAGGGCCTAGGGCGATGACGCAGATCCACTTCCTCACCAAGAACCCGCGTGGACGCCACGCATTGCGCCACTTGCTTTCGTCCCCTGCATCAGGAAACGTCGACGATCCCGACCTTGTGTTGGACGCGAGCGTCACGCGCGTGGTCGACGCCTTCACTGGCGCGGTCACGATGGCCAATGTTGAGCACCACCTAGGCCGGCCGGACAGGAAACGCCGGGTTACGATCACGCCGCCTCGAAGCGGCGATGTCTTGGGGCGTTTTTGCACGATGCTGAGGTTGCTCCCCGCTCGCTGCGAGCTCGAGCTCCCGGATGGCCTCACCGCCCCAGTTCTGGATCCGCGCGTACTGATGCCCGCGACGAAGATGGCCTCAATGGACGAGGCTGATGCCTTGTCGCTCTTCCTCAAGGCAACGTCTCAACAGAGCCATCTGGGCACAGCGAGACTTGAGCCGAAAGAGGCAAGGCTGCTTGGCGAGGCCCTTCCGGATCTCGTCCATAATGGCCTCGTGCACGGGTCGGACAGCAGCTGCGGCGTGGTTGCTTGCGCGGCGCTCGAAGCCGACAACCGCGAGATCCAGTTGGTCGTCAGCGACCTAGGTACACAGGTCGTACCAAGCGGCGACGCCCTCGAAACGCTGCGAGACGCCTGGGCTCGCAGTCGCGCGAAGATGGGCACGTTGTTTTACTTGGCCGAGCGAGCCAAGAAGTCGGGGTTGGATGTTTCGCTGCAGATCAGGACAGGGAATGCGGCAGGGCGTTGGCGCAATCACCGCTGGAACGCAGAGCAGGCAGAGTTCACGCCTGGGTGGACAGCCAGCGTCACGCTTCACCGCTGAGAGGAATGGGAAGGACCAATGAAAAACGGATCAAGCTGGCAACACGAGTTGCCGAAAAAGCAATAGTTTAGTGATGACAATGAATCAACCACAGCTACTAAATATGGGCGAGGAAGCGCCCGTTCTCTCCACACGCGAGCGCGGCAAGGTCGCGGCTGACCGGGTGCAAGAGGCACTCGATCAAGGCAGCGTCGTGATCAGCTTCAAGGCAGTCGAGGTCGCGACCCCCTCCTTCCTCGATGAAGTCGTGCGGCGACTTGGCGGCTTGCTGCGCGGTAACGAGGAACGGGTGGTTGTGATCACTGAGACCAACGAAGATGTCGCGGACAGCCTCGAGTTGGTGCTTGAAAAGCACAAGATGGCGTTGGCCACAGTCAAAGGCAAACAGCTTGAGTTGCTCGGTGGCTCAACTCAACTGAAGAGCACCCTAGCGGCGGCGCAGCAGATGCATGGATTCAGCGCTGCTGATCTGGCAAAGGAGCTTGAAGTGAAGCTGCCCAATCTTCATCAGCGACTGAAGGGGCTGATGGAGGCGGGAGCAGTTTCGCGTGCGACAGATGAGTCGGCGACACGAGGTACTCGGCATCGCTACGAGACGGCGCAGACGAAGATCAAGGCCGGCACGATCACCCTGACTAACTGAATCAGGGATCTAGCCGGCCGGCTACGAATCAACGGGCGGAAGCGACTCTCCGTCGGGTGCCTCAAGACCGGGATCGTCGTCTTCCTGCCCATTGACACCGGAGCTACCCTGATCGCCAGCGAGTGTGCTGCCGAGAGCGTCGACCTCAGCTTGCTTCCAGAGATTAACCGTCTCCTTCAGGCCTGTGATCTCAGCCTCGGAGAGGATCTCGGCCCCTTCGTCAGTCACGACTCCGAGTTGCACCGGAAGCCCGACACCGAAGGCCGCTGTATTGCAGGTCATCTCGATCGCGCGATAGGCGAGAGCCTTTGCGTGATCGAGAGATTTACTGGCCACATTGTGATGCTTAACACTGCTCGCCGCCAGAAAGGCAAAGGCATATCCGCTGCCCGTTGCAGCAACATCGGGGTGAAACTGCCAGCCCCCGTTCGCATCAACCTCGACGATGAATAGACCGTCGGCTGCAACACCACAGAAAATCCCGCCCCATGACTCTGGTCGAGCTTGAGCGTTGTAGGGGATGAAGGAACTGTGGCTCGCCCTCTGAACTTCGTTTCCGCACTTGTGGATCACACTGCCAATAGCGTGCCGGTTGTTCTCAACTTTGATCATCTCCCGGTTCTCAGTGAGCAAGAGGGCGACCCTTTGGTTACAGCCTTGGGCGCCAGTGCCAGCCCAGAGAATGTGGCTCTCGTGCTTGATGAGCTTCACAGCATCGAGCTTGACCGGTGCGTTGCCAGGCATCTGCTGGGTGGCCTGGCTATCGGTCGCCAAGACCAATCCCTCGGCTGATTTGAGGGCGAGAATGACGGTCATGGCACGGGAACTGCTCGAAGCTGCTCAGCCGGTGAAGAGGCTGTTCTGAGCGAAGTCGGGATAGCGACTGTAGACATCGCGCAAGAGCTTGGCGAAGCTCTGGCCCGTGATCATCTGCTTGACCGCAAAGACTTTCCTCGCCGTCTCTGCCCCCGCTATGTCGATCAGCTTCGTGGCGTAGTCAATGCCTTCATCGGTGAGCCTGTAGCGACCCCACGTATACCCGCTGACAGCGAGCTTGTCGGCGAGATCTTGTCGAACGAGGTTATCGGCGTCCTCGCGCAACTCAAACGAATAGGGACCGTAGTGATAGGGCTCAAATTCGTAGCGCTCACCCTCCGGAATGACGCCCTCTTGGGAGAGCAAGAAGATGCCCTTCTGAATTCTGACCGGGTCGAGAGCGGAGCCGTGCTCGCCCTTGTAGGCGAGCAGAAGGATTAGCCAGTCACGCTTGGTCAAGAGAGATCCTAACGTTAGGCCACTTTACGGCTTTCGGCGGCTGAATTCGGGATCCTGCCGCCTCATAGCCGGAGCATAGCTGGGCGCTAAGAAATAAGTTGCGACTGCACCCGAAGCAAACGGCCCACGGTTCGACGCAAAACGACCCGCTGAATGCCAGAGGTCACCAGCCTTTGGGGTGCTCGGAGAACACCTGTCCGAGGGCCGTCCCCCGAGAGGATCCCGCACCACAAGCGGTATCGCGTTTACGGGAGCGACGGGACTCGAACCCGCGACCTCCGGCGTGACAGGCCGGCGCTCTAACCAACTGAGCTACGCCCCCGAGACTGGGCGACGAGCGCCCAGGCGGGCATTATCTCAGGGTCGCTGAATCTGGAGCTCGTAGGTGCCGCCGGAGTGGCGGGAGGGCTTGATCGCGATGCCCAGGCGGGACTGGCCGCAGACGGTGTAGTCGAGGCGGCGCTGGGGGCCGATGCCCTGGCGCGAGGTGCGCAGGACGCGGCCGTTGGAGCTGCGCAGGACGACGCGGTAGCCGTGGCGGCGCAGGGACTCGGGCCACAGGCTGAGGCGGCCGTCGAGCGGGGTCTGCAACCAGTGGACCGCCGCCCCCCGAGCCGGGAAGCGGCCACGGATCGTCAGCGTGCGGCGCGCCCTCCAGGGCTCGAGGGCGTCTTCGCGGATCGCCTCGAAGGTGGCAGGCGTCGGCTTCAGGTACTCGGTCCAGCGCCACCTGACCCGGGAGTCGGGGAAGCGGTTGTGGGCGAAGGCCTCGGCGAAGGCCTCTCCCGGGTGCGAGAAGTAGTGGTCGCCGTATTCGTCGGGGAACAGCGTCCCCCGCCGCCAGCCCTGGCAGACCCGCTCCTGGCTGGCCCAGCGCGGCGGGCCCCACTCGATCGCGGCCGGGAACGGAGCCGGGTTTTCGCGGTGCTGGGCGAGGTGGTGACCGTACTCGTGGGCGATCACGAACTCGCGGGTGGCGCCGCCGATGGTGGTCCACGATTCGCCGCTGATCACCATCTTGTTCTCGCCTGCGTAGTAGCAAGCTTCGGCTTCGAAGCCGCAGTCGAGCCCGAGCTGAAACGGGGTGTCGAGCTGGACCGTGAGCAGCTCGACCTCGGGCCCGTGGATCAGGGTGCCGATGAAATCGGCAATCGGCTGCGGGTCGGCGGCTTCGCAGGCGACGGCGCAGCCCGCCGTGACCGCGATTGCGACCGTCGCCCCGGTGCCGTCGTTGATCGGGTAGCGCTCGGTCGAAGCGGTGGCCGAGATCCGCGCCGCCGAGCTGCTCGGCCGGGCCAGCACGACGTCGTGCACGGGCGCCGCCGTTCGCGGCCCGGCCAGCAGATTCATCGCCTGCGGCGAGCGCGCCGCGGCGCCCGCCGGAGCGGCGAGGAGAAAGATCATGGCTATGCCCGCAAGCGCCCCCGCCGGGCGCCTGCTCAAGGGGCGGGTCCCTGGTCTATCTCGTCAGCATTGATGGGCACGAACTTCACCTGGCCTCAGACACGGTAGGAGCGAAGCGCCGGCGTCGCAAGTCACCGGCGTCCACCCCCGTACCGAGAGGCAGGATCCCGCGCACGGGGCGACTATGGTTCGCACCATGCTCATCGAGCGCACCGAGAACCCGCAGTGGCTCTCCAACGCCTACCTCGTCGCCGGCGAGGCCGGCGGCAGCGGGGTGCTGATCGACGGCAACGACCTGCTCGAGCCGCTGCTAGAGCGGGCGGAGCGGGACGGGATCGAGATCACCCACGTCCTCGTCACCCACCCCCACCCCGACCACGTCGCCGGCATCGCCGCGGCGCGCGAGCGGCTCGGCGGCCCGCCGCTGATCGCCCACGCCGAGACCGCGGCCGAGCTCGATCAGGAGGTCGCGCAGGTCCTCGCCGGCGGCGAGAAGCTGAGCGCCGGCGGGCTCGAGATCAAGGCGATCCCCACACCGGGCCACGCCGCCGGCCACCTCGCCTTCCTCGTCGACGGCAGCGACGTCTTCACCGCCGACGTCCTCTTCAAGGGCACGGTCGGGGGGACGATGGCGCCGGGCGCCAGCGGCCTCGACGACCTCAGGGACTCGGTGATGCGGCTGATGGAGCTGCCGCCCGAGACCCGCGTCCACCCCGGCCACCGCGAGCCGACGACGATCGGCGAGGAGTGGGAGAACAACCCCTTCGTGCGGGTCTGGCGCGGGGTCGACGAGCTCGGCGAGGAGCCCTGCACGGTCTGGGGCCGTGACGCCGTCCTCAAGCTGTGGGCGCCCGACTACGACGGCGGCAACAAGGCCTGGATCGCCTTCGCCGATACCGGCGAGGAAGCGATCGTCGGCGGCTCACAGGTCGAAAAAAGCTAGCCCAGACACCCTCACCGGCCTCGGGCTTTAGCCCTGGAGCCATTTTTGGACGGATATGCGATGGGAACGCCCGTCGCCAACCCCCACACTGCATGGGCAATTTCAGCGACCGGGGGGACGGAGCGCTGCACCTCGTACAGGCCTTCCAGGCCACCGACATCAAGGAATTCTTCTTCGACTGGTACCCCGTCTTCGGGGTCTTCTTCATGTTCGCGCTGCTGCTCGTCTTCGTGACGCTGCTGCGCGGGACGCTGGGGGCGACCAAGCCGGAGACGGTGAAGGCGAGCAAAACGAAGCCTGTCCTCTGGGAGGAGGTGCAGGGTGTCGACGCTGCCAAGGAAGAGCTGATGGACGTGGCAGAGTGGCTGCGCGACCCCGACCGCTTCAAGGCGCTGGGGGCACGGCCGCCGCGCGGCGTGCTGCTCTTCGGACCGCCGGGGACCGGCAAGACGATGCTGGCGCGGGCGGTGGCGGCGCAGGCCGGGGTCGACTTCTTCTCCGCCTCGGGCTCGAGCTTCGTCGAGATGTTCGTCGGCCGCGGCGCCGCCCGCATCCGCCGCCTCTTCAAGGAGGCGCGCAAGTCCGGGCAGGCGGTGATCTTTATCGACGAGCTCGACGCGGTCGGCGGCGCCCGCAGCGGCGGCGGGGGCGACGGGGGCACCAGCGAGCGCGAGCAGGCGCTCAACCAGCTCTTGGTCGAGCTCGACGGCTTCGAGCGCGATCCCGGCACGGTGATCGTGATAGCCGCCTCCAACAACGTCGAGAAGCTCGACAAAGCTCTGCTGCGCCCGGGCCGCTTCGACCGCCAGGTGCTGGTCGCGCCGCCCGACCGGGAAGGGCGCGAGGCAATCCTCCGCGCCCACGCCAAGGGCAAGCCGCTTGGCCCGGATCTCGACCTGCGGGACGTGGCGCGCAAGACGACCGGGATGACCGGCGCCCAGCTCGCCAACGCGCTCAACGAGGGGGCGATCATCGCCGGCCGCGCAAGACGCCTCGCGATGTCCCGCGATGACCTCGACGAGGCGCTGCTGCGCCAGGCGGTCGGCTCGCAGCAGGCGCGCCGGCTCAACTCGAAAGAGCGCTGCATCATCGCCTACCACGAGGCCGGGCACGCCCTTTGCCGGCGGCTGCTCGGGCTCGACCCGCCGGAGATCCTCAGCATTGTCCCCCGCGGCCCCGCCCTCGGCTTCGTCGCCCACTCGCCGCAGGAGGACACCTACCTGCGCTCGCGCGAAGAGCTGCTCGACGAGGTCGTCACCCTGCTGGGCGGGCGCGCGGCCGAGGAGGAGGTCTTCGCCTCCTCCTACTCCGGCGCCGCCGACGACCTCTCCCGCGTGCACGCCGTCTGCAAGCAGATGGTCACCGAATTCGGCATGGGCGTGGCACTCGACGCCGACGGGACGCCGCCGATCGCGATGCCGACCGCCGACTACGCGATCTCCGACAGAACGCGGCGCGACGTCGACCTCGCCGCCTCGACCCTGGCCCGCGAGGCCTACCGGCGGGCGCGGGCGTTGCTGGCGGCGAACCGCCAGTGCCTCGACGCCCTCGCCGCCAACGCGCTCGAGCGCGAGACGCTGACCCGTGAGGAACTGGACGAGATCTTCGCCGCCCACGAGCTGCGCCAGCTGCGCACGCCGGGCTCGAGCGCGGCGTTGATCGCCCTCTCGCGCCAAACGCACGATTAACCCCAGGCGCTCCGAACAGGACTAGCATTCAGGCTGTTGTGAGCGTTGCGAGCGACAGCGAGCACTACTTCCCCCCCGGCAAGTCGGTCGCGAGGCGGGTCCACGGCGAGCGCTCGGTCGGGCTTCTCTACGGCCAGCGGGCGCTGCTGATCGGCGCGCTCGAGCCGCTCACCTACACCGGCACGATGCAGAGCACGCGGGCGGGCGACCGGCCCTTCGAGCGGCTGGCGCGCACGGCGAAAATCCAGGAGACCGTGCTACTCGGCACCCGCGAGGAGGCCGATGTGGTGCTGAGCAGAGTGCGGAACCTGCACGAGCGGGTCAAGGGCGAGCTGCAGGAGGCCGCCGGCTCGTTTCCCGCCGGCACCGCCTACTCGGCCTTCGACCCCGAACTGATGCTTTGGACGCTGGCGGTAATCGCCGACTCAGGGCGGGCGATGTACGAGACGATGGTCCGCCCCCTCTCCGAGGAGGAGCTCGAAGGGCTCTGGCAGGACTACGCCTACTTCGGCGAGCTGTTCGGGCTGCCGCGCAGCGAGGTCCCGGCGACTTACCGCGAGTTCAAGCAGTGGTTCGACGGCAAGCTCTCAGCTCCGGACCTGCAGACCACCCCACACGGGCTCGAGATGGCGCCGCTGGTTGCCTTCCGGCAGCCGGTGCCGGCACCGGCCCGCGGCAACATCGTCTTGCAGAACCACCTGATCAAGGGCACCCTGCCGCCGCAGGTGCGCGACATCTTCGGCATCCGCTGGAGCCGCACCCACGAGGCGACGTTCCGGGCGATGGCGGCCTCACACCGCCGCGCCCGCCGCTTCTTCCCCCGCGCCGTGCGCCGCGGGCGCAACGACGTCTTCTTCGACGTCGTCACCCGCACCGAGCGCCAGCGCGGCGGCACGCCGACGCCTCAGCTGGGCGTCGGCGCCTGAGCCAGGAAGAGTGCGAAAAGCTCCCTCGCGGGGGCTATTTACGTACTTTGCAGGGAAAGACGAAGCTGGCTTTCATCAGTTCGTCGGTTTCTTTGAAGCTGAACTCACCGCGAACCTGGAAGTGACCGGTTTCACAACGGGCATTGATGTAGCTGTGTTTCTTCCCCTTGAAGACCCACTTTTTCCCGACCCGGGCCCTGCCGGAGATCGGGTGGCCAAAGCCGCCCGCGATCTTCGGAATTTTGACGAGCACCCGGTAGCCGTAGACGCCCTTGTTGATTTTTTCGATCACGATCGGAACGATGAACGTGGTCGGCGCCGGGACGTCGAGGTGGGCGTGAGCGATGATCGTGTCGTTGCGGCCCTGCTTCGGCCCATTGAAGATCGTGATCGGCGAGCTGGCCGGGATCGGGCCCTGTTCGGGGAACTTGACGATCGCCTTGCCGAAGCCTGTGCCGACGGTCGCCGGGCCGCAGGCGCGGCGGGCGGCCGGCACGTCGGTGGCGACCAGTTTCGCTTGTGTGCAGACCGGCAGGCCGGTGGTGTCGACCGCGCCGTGTTTGTCGAATTCGAGCATGAAGGTGTCGAGGATCGGCGGCAGGTTCCCGGAGACGGTCGAGAGTTTGCCGCCGCCTTCGGTGATGATCGGGGCGTTTTTGAACTTCGGCAGCGCCTTCGGGAAGAAGTCGCCATGGGCGTCGAGGATGATGTCGCCGGCTCGCACGCGGATTTTGATCGCGCTTGCCGTACCGACAACCGCCAGCGCACCCAGCGCTGCCACCGCAACCAACGCAAAGATCTTCAGCTTCATCCCCTCAACGCCTCCCTGTCATAGAACTGCTCCCCTTTCAGGAGCTTAACGCCGATCCGTGCATAGAACCGCATCTCCCTCGTTCCTTAATGGAACACGCGAATTGTCGCGAAAGACCGATGGGCGGTACCGGGCTCGAACCAGTGACCTCCTGCTTGTAAGGCAGGCGCTCTCCCAACTGAGCTAACCGCCCCGGGCTTGTAGCTTGTCAAGGATGGCAAAACTGAAGCTGCAGATCTCGGTCTCGCTCGACGGCTACCTCACGGGGCCAAACCCCGGCGAGGAGCACCCGCTGGGCGAAGGCGGGGAGGCGCTGCACGAGTGGGCCTTCAAGCTCGCCGCCTGGCGCGAACCGCACGGCAGGGAGGGCGGCGAGGTCAACCCCAGCACCGAGGTCTTCGAAGACGCGACCGAGAACGTCGGCGCCGTGATCATGGGTCGCGGCATGTTCGGCGGCAGCGGGCCCTGGGGCGAGGACCCCTGGCAGGGCTGGTGGGGCGACGAGCCTCCGTTCAAAGTTCCGGTCTTCGTCCTCACTCACCACGAGCGCGAGCCGCTGGTCAAGGGCGAGACCACGTTCCACTTCATCACCGACGGGATCGAGGCGGTGCTGGAGCAGGCCAAGGAGGCCGCCAGCGGCAAGGACGTCGCACTCGCCGGCGGCGCCGATGTGATCCAGCAGTACCTGGCGGCGGGCGAGATCGACGAGATGTGGATCAACATCGCCCCCCTCCTGCTCGGCGGCGGCACGCGGCTGCTCGGCAACGTTGGCCCCGAGATCAAGCTGGAGCAGGTGCGCGCGATCGAAGGGCCCGACGCCGCCCACCTCAAGTACCGCGCGACGGGCTGAGCGGCGCAATGGAGCTTGGGCTGGAGGGACGCGTCGCCCTGGTGATGGGCGCCAGCCGCGGGATCGGGCGTGCGATTGCGGCGGCGCTGGCCGCAGAGGGCGCGAGGGTGGCGATCGCCAGCCGCTCGCGGGAGAAGCTCGACGAAGCGGCGGCCGAGATCGGCCGCGACGTCTCCCCCTTCGTCGCCGACGCCACCGACCTGGAGCGGCTCGCCGAGCTGCCCGGCGAGGTCGAGGCGGCTCTGGGGCCGGTCGAGGTCCTCGTCGCCAACACCGGCGGCCCGCCGTTCGGCGGCGCGCTCGACCACGGCCTCGACGAGTGGGAGGCCGCCTACCGCTCGCTCATCCTGGCGCCGCGGGTGCTGATCGAGGCGGTGCTGCCTGGGATGCGCGAGCGCGGCTGGGGCCGAGTCGTCAACGTCGGCTCCAGCTCGACCCGCGAGCCGATCCCCGGCCTCAACCTCTCCAACACCCACCGGATGGCCGCGGTCGGCTTCCTCAAGACGCTCTCGCGCGAAGTCGCCGCCGACGGGGTCACCGTCAACACGGTCGCCACCGGGCGCTTTGCCACCGAGCGCCTGGCGGATGCCGGCGGCTCCCTCGACGCGGCCGAAGAGGCGGCGCGAGGTGAAGTGCCAGCGGGCCGTCTCGGCCGACCGGAGGAGTACGGCGACCTCGTCGCCTTCCTCTGCTCGGAGCGCGCCGCCTACCTCACCGGCACGGTGATCCCGCTCGACGGCGGCCTGCTGCACTCGGCGTTCTAGTCGCCGGCCGCCTCACGCAGGGTCGGGAAGAGGATCACCTCGCGCAGGTTCTCCGCCCCGGCGAGGATCATCAGCAGCCGGTCGATGCCGACGCCGGAGCCGCTCATCGTCTGCATCCCGTATTCGAGCGCTTGCACGAACCCCTCGTCATTGGGCTGCGGCGCCTCCTCCGCTCCTTCTTCCTGGCGCCTACGCTGCTCGATGAAACGTTCCCGCTGTTCGACTGGGTCGTTGATGTCGGTGCCGCCGCCGAGGACCTCGATCCCAGCGACGATCCCGTCGAAGGCCTCGGCCAACTGGGGATGCTCGGGGTGGGCGGGCACTAGGGGCCAGACTTCTCGCGGCAGGTCGTAGAGGAAGGTTGGCTGTCTCAACGTCGGCTCGACCAGCTTGGACTGGATCGTCTCCACGATCGAGCCCCAGTCGGCCCTCGGATCGACGTCCTCGTCGAGGATCTGCGTCAGCTCCTCGCGACTCGCCTCGAGGATGTCGACTCCGGCGCGCTCACGCACCGCGTCGCGCAGCGAGACCCGCTCCCAGGGGGCCGCGAAGTCGATCGTCTCGCCGTCTCGCTCGACCCTCGTCGTGCCCAGCACCTGCTCGACGACGCTCGAGATCAGGCCCTCGGTGTAGGCCATCACGTCTTTGTATTCGGCCCCGACCTTGAACCACTCCATCATCGTGAACTCGGGGTTGTGCTGGGGCGAGATGCCCTCGTTACGGAAGAACTTGCCCAGCTCGTAGACGTTCTCGAAGCCGCCGACGACGGCCCGCTTGAGGTGGAGTTCGGAGGAGATGCGCAGGACGAAGTCCTGGCTCAGAGCGTTGTGATGGGTCTCGAAGGGGCGTGCGGCGGCGCCTCCCTGGAGCCCCTGCAGCATCGGCGTTTCGAGCTCGACGAAGTCGTGCTCGTTCATGTAGCCGCGGATCGTCGCGATCAGCTTCGACCGCAGCAGGAAGATCTCGCGGCTGCGCTCGTTGGCGATCAGGTCGAGCTCGCGGTGGCGGTAACGGGTCTCGGGGTCGGAGATGCCGTGGAAGAGGTCGGGCGGGTCGCGCAGCGCCTTGGCCAGCAGCGTCAGCTCGCGCACCTCGAGCGCGAGCTGGCCGCGCTTGGTCACGTAGACGTCGCCCTCGACGCCGACGACGTCGCCGATGTCGAGCGCTTCGATCCGCTCAAAGGCCTCGTCGCCGAGCGCGTCGCGGCGCGCGTAGGCCTGCATAGAGCCGGAGAGGTCGCGCAGGTCGAAGAAGGCGGTCTTGCCGTGGCCGCGCTGCCCGGTCAGCCGGCCGGCGATCCGGTAAGACCACTGCGAGTGCTCGCCCGCCCCCAGCTCCTCGGGGTCGTGCGCGTCGAGGACCGTCGCGATCTTGGTGCGGTCACGAAAGGAGCGAGCGTAGGGCTCGATCCCTTCGGCGCGCAGCCGTTCGGCCTTTTCCAGGCGCTCGGACACGCGGCGCAAAGTAACAGGGGTTGGGCTAGCGCCCTACGCGGGCCGGGCGAGCGTCCCGTGCCGGCGCTGTACGACGAGTAGCCAGATCGCGCCGGCGGCGAGCATCGCCAGGCTCTCCAGCTGCGCCACGGTGAGGCCGATCGCGACGTCGTCGTTGCGGCGAACGAACTCGACCAGGAAGCGCTCGCCGCCGGCATAGAGGAGGTAGAGCGCGAAGAGGACGCCGGTGCGGAAGCGGTCACGCAGCCGCCACAGCAGCCAGGCGCCGAAGCCCATCGCCAGCGCCTCGTAGATCGGCGTCGGATGGACGTCCTGCTCGGTGGGGACGGTGCCGTCCGGGTAGGCCATCGCCCAGGGCCCGTCCCAGGGCTCGCCGTAGTCGCCGTCACCGGAGAGCTGGCAGCCGACGCGGCCGACCGCGTAGCCGAGCGCCAGCGCCGGCGCCGCCAGGTCGAGCAGGGCGAGGCCGAGGAAGCCCCGGTACCAGGCCCAGAGCAGGACGGCGAGCGCGCCGCCGATGGCGCCGCCGTACCAGACCAGTCCGGAGCCGGAGAAGACGTTGCCGAGCAGGTCGTCGCTGACCTTGTCCCAGTTCTCGACGAGGTAGTAGAGGCGCGAGCCGACGATGCCGCCGATCAGCGCCGAGAACCCCATCTCGTAGGCCCAGTCGACCGGCTTGTCGATCTCCTTCAGCCGCTTCGCGATCAGCGCCCCCGCGGCGAGGAAGGCGAGCGCGAACATCAGGCCGAAGGTCTGCAGGGTCAGCGGCCCGATGTTGATTTCCGGGTACACGCCGCTAACCGGCGACCAGCGCCTCGACCAGCGCCTTCTGCGTGTGCAGGCGGTTCTCCGCTTGGTCCCAGACGGCGGAGCGCTCGCCGTAGAGCACCTCGGCGGTGATCTCCTCGCCGGGATGCGCCGGCAGACAGTGCAGGACGACCGCGCTGTCCTTGGCGGCGGCGAGCAGGTCGGCGTCGACGCGGAAGGGTGCGAGGTCGGCGCGGCGCCGCTCGGCCTCCTCCTCGTCGCCCATGCTGACCCAGACGTCGGTGTAGATCGCGTCGGCGCCGGCGGCCGCCGCGCGCGGGTCGTCGGTCAGGGTGGCGCTGTGGCCGTCGTCCAGCTGGTAGCCGGGGGGCGCCGCGATTACGACCTCGACGTCAGCCAGCGCGCCGACGATCGCCAACGAGCGGGCGACGTTATTGCCGTCGCCGACGTAGGCGAGCCGCAGCCCGGCGAGGTCGCCGAAGCGCTCGCGCAGCGTCAGCAGGTCGGCCAGCGCCTGGCAGGGATGGTGGAGCGGGGTCAGCGCGTTGACGACGGGCACCTCGGCGCCGGCGGCGAGCTCGGCGACTGCCTCGTGCGAGCCGGAGCGGATCGCGATCGCGTCGACGTAGCGCGAGAGCACCCGCGCCGTGTCGCCGGCCGACTCGCCGCGCGAGAGCTGCAGTTCGTCGCCGCGCAGGACGATCGGGTTCGCGCCGAGCTCGGCGACCCCGACCTCGAAGGAGATCCGCGTCCGGGTCGAGGGCTTTTCGAAGACGAGGGCGACGCTGCGGCCGGCCAGCGCCTCGCCGCCGACCCCCTCCCTCCTACCGGCCTTCAGCTCGGCGGCGCGGTCGAGCAGCTTGGCCAGCTCGAATGCGCCCAGCTCTTCGCCTGTGAGGAAGTCTCTCTTCAAGCGCCGGATACTACGGGCGTGGAATTCACCGCTGTCTCCTGGAACCTCTTCCACGGGCGCGACTTCCCGCCGGACCCGGCGCTGCGCACCTGGCGCTCGCGGCTGCTGCGCGTGACCGAGCGGGGCGCGACCCACGCCCAGGTAAACCGCGACCTGCTCGGGGAGTTCGCGACGATCCTGGACGGGGCGAAGTGGGATGTCGCCCTGCTGCAGGAGTGCCCGCCGCGCTTCGCCGCGCCGCTCGCCCGCGCCTGCGGGGCCGAGGCGCACCGAGCGCTCACCTCGCGCAACTCCTTCGGCGCCCTGCGCGCCCTTGCCGCCCGCCTCAACCCCGACCTGATCGCCTCCGGCGAGGGCGGCTCGAACCTGACCCTGGTGCGGGGCTCCGGCCCGCTCGGGCAGGTCGCCGAGCGGCGCGAGGTCGCGATCCACGAGGGGCCGCTGGAGCGGCGCGCGATGGCCTTCACCCGCACCGCGTCCGGCCTCTGCATCGCCAACCTGCACGCGAGCGCGCACGATCCGGGGCTCGCCACGGAGGATGTGCTGCGGGCGGCGGAGGCGGCAACCGAGTGGGCCGGCGGCGCGCCGCTCCTCTTCGGCGGCGACCTCAACCTGCGCCCGGCCGAGACGCCGGATGCCTTCGAGCAGCTGCGCAAGCGCTTCGGCCTCGCGGGCACGACCGCGCCGCGGGCGATCGACCACCTGCTGGCGCGTGGCCTGGAGACGGTCGCGGCGCCGCACCAGTGGCCCCCCGAGCGGCGCGAGCTCGATTGCGACGGGCTTGCCCTGCGCCTCTCCGATCACAGCCCGGTCGAGGGACGCTTTACCGCTGCGGTGAGCGGGTAGAGCCCCGGAGTGAGATAGTCAGCCTGCAACCCTGCCCAGTCGAGCGATCAGGAGACAAAGAGGATGGCCGCGAAAAAACAGACCTCCGCGAAAGCGACCAAAAAAGCTAAAAAATCCGCGACGCGGAAAAAAGCGGCGGCTAAGAAATCCAAAACAGCGCGTAAAGCGACGCGCAAAGCTTCCACTCGTAACCGCAGCTCGAACGGGCTCGACCACAGCGTCGAGCAGTTCCGCAAAAGCCTCGAGCGCAGCGTCACACTCAGCCGGGACCGCCTCCAGGACGTCGTCGACGACGCCGTAAAGCGGGGCAGGATGACCCGCGGCGACGCCGAGAAGATGATCTCCGACCTGCTCAACAAGGGGCGGCGGCAGACCGACTCGCTGCTGAAGGAGCTGGAACGCCTGGTCCAGCAGGCACGCCACGAGGTCGGCGGCCGGGCGCAGCCGGTGCGCAAACAGGCGACCCAGGCGGCGCGGCGCGCGCGCAAGAAGCTGGGCTAGGTGGAGCAAGCCACCACCGGCGAGAGACCGGCGGCTCGGGCCCGGCGTGGCGAGCAGCTCGAGCTGGAGATCGAATCGCTCGCCTTCGGCGGGCGCGGGGTCGCCCGCAGCGACGGCTACGTGGTCTTCGTCGCCGGCGCCCTGCCCGGCGACCGCGTGCGCGCCGAAGTGACGAAAGCGAAGCGACGCTTCGCCGAGGCACGCACGGTCGAGCTGCTGGCGCCGGGCGCCGACCGGGTCGCGGACCGCTGCGCCCACGAAGGGGAACCCTGTCCGGGGGCGCCGTGGCAGGGCCTGCCCTACGAGCGCCAGCTCACCCAGAAGCGGGACCAGGTCGACGAGGCGCTGCGACGGATCGGCGAGCTCGACGGCTTCGAGCTGGAGGAGATCGAGCCGGCGCTGGAGCAATGGCGATACCGCAACAAGCTCGAGTACTCCTTCGGCGAGCGCGACGGCGAGCCGGTCCTCGGCTTCCACGCGCGCGGCCGCTGGGACCTGATCGTCGGCGTCGAGGACTGCCACCTCGCCTCCGAGCGCGGCAACGCGGCGCGCAACGAGGTGCGCGAGTGGGCCCGGAATGAGGGGGTGCCCGCCTACGACCGCCGCGCCCGCGAGGGGGTGCTGCGCAACCTCGCCGTGCGCGAAGGTCGCCGCACCGGCCAGGTCCAGACCCGGCTGATCACCTCGGCAGTCCGCTTCGCCAAACCCCCGGTCGACCTGCACACCATGATCGAGGGCGACTCCGGCGGCACCAATGGCCCCACCGGCGCGCTCGGCGAGGAGCGACTGCGTGAGGAGCTCTGCGGCCTGCGCTTCGAGATGTCGCACGGCGCCTTCTTCCAGACCAACACCGAGATGGCGGAGCGGCTTTACGCGATCGCCGCCGAGTTCGCCGGCCTCAGCGGCGGCGAGCGGGTCTTCGACCTCTACTGCGGGATCGGCACGATCGGGCTGACGATGGCGGCCAAGGCCGGCGAGGTCTGGGGCCTCGAGATCGTCCCCGACGCGATTGCCGACGCTGAGCGCAACGCGAAGCGCAACGGGATCGAGAACGCCCGCTTCCTCGCCGGCAGCGCCCGCACCGGCGTACGTCCCCTGCTGGAGCAGGCCGGCAAGCCGGACGTCGTCGTCATCGACCCGCCCCGCTCCGGGCTTTCCCAAAAGATCGTGCGCCGCGTGCTCGAGTGCGAGGCAAAACGGATCGTCTACGTCTCCTGCAACCCGACGACGCTCGCGCCCAACGCAGCCCAACTGACCGAGGCCGGCTACACCCTGCGCCGCGTCAAGCCGGTCGACATGTTCCCCCAGACCCCGCACATCGAGTGCGTGGCGTTGCTGGAGAAGTAGGGACCTAGAGCAGCGCCGCGAGCAAGGTGCACATCGCGGCAAAGCCGGCAATAATCGCGCTGGTCTGGGCGATTGCTGCGAAGGCGATCGCACGCTGAACGCTGTCGATGCGGTCGTGAGTCCGCTCATTCTCAGCTCGCAAGGCGGCGAATTCCGTCTTCATCTCGACTCGCAGGGCATGAATGTCTGCATCGACCTTCTCGAAGCGCCGGTCGACCTGCTCGAACTTCCGGTCGACCTGCTCAAAACCTCGATCGACCTTGCTGCTCAGTTCGTCGAGCCGGCCCTCTGTCCATTGCTCTGGCATCGCCTCCATGATGATGCCACGCTATCCCGAAACATGTTGTCTGTGGTTGAGTTGAGATTTGAAAAGCGTCACGACTTCCACACGAAGCCAGGCGACTAGGCTTCCGCCCCGTGAGCAACGACCAGAGCAGGGGATTCGGAGTCGCGGCGGGGCTCCACCCGGAGGTGGCGCGGCCGCTGGCGGAGCGCTGTGCCGAGCTCGGCTACGCCTCGATGTGGTCGAACGACCATCCCGGGGCAAAAGGACTGGAGACGCTCGCCGAGTTCGCCGCCGCGGCCCCGGAGATCGACCTCGGGGTCGCCGTGATCGCCCTCGATCGCACACCGCCCGAGCAGATCGCCGCCGACCTCGAGCGGCTCGACCTCGACCCGTCCCGCCTCTGGCTCGGCGTCGGCGCCGGCTTCTCGGAGAAGCCGCTGACGCGGATGCGCGAGGCGCTGCCGGAGCTGCGCGAGCGCCTGCCCGGCGTCCGCCTCGTCCTTGCCGCGATGGGGCCGAAGATGTGCGCCCTGGCCGGCTCCGCCTACGACGGCGCCTTCTTCAACTGGATGACTCCCGAGTTCGCCGCCGGCGCCCGCCAGCACGTCGAGGCCGGCGCCCGCGAGGCCAACCGCGACACCCCACCGGCCTTCGGCTACGTCCGCACCGCCGTCGGCCCCGACGCCACCGAGCGCCTCGCCAAGGAGGAGTCCTTCTACCGCGACCTCCACGACGGCTACCGCAACCACTTCGCTCGCCTAGCCGAGCCCGAGGGCACGGTCGGCGTTGCCGCCACGGATGGCGACACGGCGCAGAAGCAGCTCGCCTCCTACACAGCTCTGGACACGATCGTCGTTCGAGGCTTGGCTTCTGCGAGAGTCGATTCGATGCTCGCCGTAGCCGATGCCGCGGCCCCGTAGCGAGGGGCGAGACACCCTCGAACGGGCGGATACTCAAAACGGCGATCTAATTAGATCGCCGTTTGTCCGGGCGAGGGTGTCTCGCCCCTCGCTACACACCGTCCTCAGTAAGGCGGCAGGTCCTCGTACCACTCGCCGAGCGTCTTGAACGACTTCCAGAAGCGCTGCTTGGCACCCTCCTCGTCGAGCGATTCGTCGATGTCGGGGGTGAAGAGGGCGTCGACGGTGGGGGTGAAGGCCTGGATATCGCCCTCGCGGGGCTCGACCGGCCGGGAGAGGGGAAGCTCGAGGCCGTTGAGCACGCGCAGCGCCGGCTCGCCCATGACGACGATGATTTTCGGCTGCACGATCGCGAGCTCCTCGACCATGCGGCGTATGCAGCGCTCGTCGGCCAGGTCGGGCTCCGCGATCGGGCACTTGACGCAGAGCGTGCCGTAGACGACCAGCGGGTCGATCCCAAGCCGCTTGAAGCTCTTCATCAGCGCGTTGCCGGGGCGGCCGTAGAAGGCGACGCCCTCTTCGATCTCGGCGACGCCGGGCGCGTGCTTGAGCATGAAGACGTCGGCCTGCGGGTGGCCGGAGCCGAGCACCGGCATCAGTTTGCCGCGCGGGCAGTGCGGGCACTCCTGCAGCTCGTGGGTCAGCTGGTTGAGCTCGCGGATCGCGCGCTCCAGGTACTTCTCTCTGATCTCATCGTCGGTCGCCGGCACGCTCGGCGATTTCTTTGACGGGTCGGCCGCGGCTCCTTTCGCGGCGCCCGTCTGCATCAGCTCTTGCTAGCCGAGCGTCGCCGCCGCGGGCGCCCGCCCCGCACCGGTTTGGCGTTGGGGACGCGCCTTTTCGGCGCCTTCGGCCGGCCCGTCGTCTGCAACAGCTTCAGCGCCTGCACGTAGACGAGGTTCTTGTGCTTGCGGACGATGTCCGCGTCGCGCATCGCCTCGAGGAACTCGGCGGGGCCCTCGAAGTCGCGCAGCCTGATCTTGACGCTGCCGAGCCCCTGGGCGACGTGGCTGTCCGAGCCGGCGCCGGGGACGATGTCGTACTTGCGCGCGAACCGAACCGCCTCCTCGTTGAAGGAGTCGATCGCGATCCGCGGGTTGAAGACCTCAAGGATGTCGATGTCCTCGACGACGTCGAGCAAATGCTCGTAGTCGGGCACCGAGTGCATCCG
>Ga0190272_10000209_pt1 | contig 35964 bp, 27 predicted proteins | sample Popmic504T_FD_133746 | JGI IMG/M metagenome (GOLD analysis project Ga0190272, IMG submission 133746) | Populus adjacent soil microbial communities from riparian zone of Shoshone River, Wyoming, USA - 504 T | ecosystem: Environmental > Terrestrial > Soil > Riparian zone | place: USA: Wyoming...
AAACTCGAAACTCGAAACTCGAAACTCGAAACTCGAAACTCGAAACTCGAAACCCCCGACCGGGATCACACTCTCGTTTCGGACAGAGCACTTTGGACATTGGACAAAGGACTTTGGACTTTCTTGTATTCAGGCATGTCAACGATATCCCAGGCCGAGCGCATCCGCAGGAGTTTCGACATCAATCCGGCGTGCATGATGTGGCCGCTGCGTTCGGCCACCACTTTTCCCACAATCGGCATTCCCAGCAGGGCCAGGTCGCCGATGATGTCCAGGATCTTGTGCCGCACAAATTCATCCCGAAATCTCAACCCCGTCTGATTCAACATTCCGTCGCTGGTCAGCACAATTGCGTTGTCAAGTGAGCCGCCACGAATTAGATTGTCTCGCCGAAGCGCTTCGATTTCATCGGTAAAGCCAAAGGTGCGCGCGGCCGCAATCTCCCGGCTGAAAGATCCGTTGTCAACATTCAGGGAAAATTCCTGAACTCCAATCATCGGGTGGGCGAAGTCGATCAAACAATCGATTTGGTAATGGTCGCCGGGCTCCACGCTGATCCGCCGGTTCCCTTGTTCGAAAGAAACTTTCTCGCGCACCAGCAAAGCGCGTCGTGCCAGAGGCTGGTCGACAATTCCTGCCTGCTCGATCATCTCGGCGAAGACCTCGGCTGAGCCGTCGAGGATAGGTATTTCAAGGTTATCAACTTCGATGTAGACGTTGTCGACACCCAGTCCTCGCAACGCTGATAACAAATGTTCAACTGTCGAGAGCATCACGCCGGTGCGCATGAGGGTGGTGGCGTATCCGCAGTGGGCCACTGACTCCACCGTCGCGGGAATTTCAAAGCCACCGAGGTCAGTGCGGCGGAAGACGTAACCGGTGTCAGGCGGCGCCGGCGCCAGACGCACATGGACCGGCACTGCGGTGTGAAGTCCGATCCCGTCAGTTTCAACTCCGGAACCAAGCGTAGTTTGTTTGATCAAGTGGGGTCGCCCTTTGTCTGAACTGTAAAAACGAATTGATAGCGCTAAACCATAGAGCAATGATTGTGCCGTGTACCATACGTGGAAAATTAGAATGTCTGAGGGCAAATTGTCGCCTGCACGCGACAACTATTGGAAGAGCAAGGTGAGAATGCCACAGCATGAAGATCCATGTGGACAGGATTGACACGATTAACGCGATGAGTAAACAAATGAGATCAGGCGCTTCGGTTGTAATCGTGTTCATCATGTAAGTCCTGTCTAAAGCTTAATGAGCCTCTGATTGACACTCAGAATTCGCCTCTCTATGATCCAACTACATGCCAACTCAGCAAGCTTCTGCTGGTGCCAAACCAGTCGGACGCGTTTTCCTGATCGATTCGATGTCACACATCTTTCGCGCATTTTTTGCGCCGATGGCTAACCGTGTGGCCGCGCTTTCAAATTCCAAAGGCCAGGTGACTCAGGCCGTTTACATTTTCACCAACATGCTGCGGAAGCTCCTGCAGGATGAAAAGCCAGACTACATCGCGGCGATATTCGAATCGAAAGAGAAGACGTTTCGTCATGAAACGTTTGCCGGCTACAAGGCAAACCGGCTGGCCATGCCGGAAGATCTTGCAACTCAGTTGCCATACATTATTCGTCTTTGCGAGGCTTTCAATATTCCGGTGATTAACGCGCCAGGCTTTGAAGCAGACGATGTGATTGGAACGCTGGCAAAGAAAATAGCTGCCCAAAATCTGCAGGCTGTCATTGTCTCGAATGACAAAGACATGTGCCAACTCGTTTCCGATCCTTACATCGTCTCAATGCGCACTAACTCTCAGGTGGCGAAACGCAAGGAGTATGTGCCCCCAATCGAGTGGTGCGATGAAGCCTGGGTTGAGAAGAAGTTTGGAGTCACTGCAGACAAGATAGTCGACTTGCTGGGCCTGATGGGCGACTCGATTGACAACATTCCCGGCGCGCCCGGCATCGGCGCAAAAGGCGCGGTGCAGGTTATCACGCAGTTTGGCTCGATCGAAGAAGCACTAAACCGGTGGGAAGAAGTCAAACACAAAACCTACCGCGAATCGCTGCGTGCCAATGCCGATCTGATTCGACAATCGCGTGAGCTCGCGCGGATACGACTTGATTTGGACGTAGACCTCGACCTTGACGCGATCAAATCTCGGCCGCCGGATCGTGCTGCCGCGTATGCACTCTTCAAGGAACTGGAATTCTCGGCGCTGACTCGTGAGTTTGCGGATGCAGCTGTCGCCGCCGCGCCAAACGCCGACAGCGAGGTGAAGTATCAAATTGTCGACTCGGCTCCGGCCCTCGAAAGGTTGATGCAGAGTCTTTGGGACGCGGAGAGCGTTGGAATTGCGATAGCAGATAGTAGTGCGCAGGCAGATGCCGGGAAAAAAACTTCATCCCGCATAACCGAAGAAGTTCCCCAGTTGGGAAACGAACAATGCGCTATGGATTTTGGATTGGCTGAGGGAATAGCCTTCTCAACCGCGCCCGGGGTCTCCTCCCTCGTCGACTTCAACAAATTTAATGGCGGCCGAGACGCCGCTATTGCCTCACTCCAGGAGGCACTTTCAAACGGACTTTTGGAGAAATCTGTCCATGACTTAAAGCGCACGGTCGGACTCCTGGCCAAGCTCAACATCACACTCGAAGGCGTGAAAGACGTCACTTTCCTGGCGGCCTATCTTCTCGATCCAAATCGCAGCAAGTATGAGCTTAATGATCTTGCGCGCGAAGCAGTCGGAGTAGAACGAATTGAAAAACCTGCGAACGGATGGACCGACACGCAATGGGAAACAGCGGCCGCGGCCGACCTGACGGCGCGAACGGCAAAAGTGTTGCACGACAGAATTCTCGAAAAGAAACTCGAGACGATCTACACGGAGATGGAGTTGCCGCTTGCGCCGCTGCTCTATCGGATGGAACGCGCTGGCTTGAAAGTGGATCGCGCAACGTTAAAGGACCTTTCAAACTATCTGGGTCTTGAGTTGAACAAGTTAACTCTGAAGATCTATGAAATGGCGGCAAGGGAATTCAACATTGGATCACCCAAGCAGGTGGGCGATGTGCTTTCCGAGTTGAACATCATCTCCGGACGGAAAACTTCGACGGGTCGCGTTTCCACGAGTAAAGCGGTCCTTGAAGAGTTGGCCCTCACCCACGAGTTGCCGAAACTGATCATCGAATATCGCGAACTGGATAAGCTCAAGAGTGTTTACACGGACGCATTACCTCATCAGATCGCGGCTGACGGAAGGATTCATTGCCTGCTGAATCAGACTGTGGCGGCTACGGGACGCCTCTCTTCGAGTGAGCCCAATCTCCAGAATGTTCCGATTCGCACCGAGCTTGGCCGGCGTATCAGGCGCGCTTTCGTAGCCGAAAAAGGAAACAAGATCATTTCAGCAGACTATTCCCAGCTGGAGCTGCGGCTGCTCGCGCATATTACCCAGGATCCGGTAATGCTCGAGGCGTTTCAAAATGGCGAGGACATTCATGCGCGGACAGCGCGGCTCGTGTTTGGCGCCGAAACGGATGAAGAACTCAAGGAAGCGCGACGGTTCGCGAAGATTGTTAACTTCGCGATTGCTTACGCGATTGAGCCGTGGGGACTGTCGCAGCGCGTCGGGATTTCGCGACCGGAGGCGAAGAAAGTGATTGCGGATTACTACAACACTTACAAAGGCGTGCGGCGTTATATGGAGGAAGTGCCGGTGCGGGCGCGCGAGCATGGTTACGTTCGATCCATTTACGGACGCATTCGTCCACTGCCGGGCATTAGTGATCGCAACGCCAACATTCGCAAAGCGGCCGAGCGCGAAGCTATCAATATGCCGATTCAGGGGACGGCCAGCGACATAGTGAAGATCGCGATGCTGAAGGTCGACGAGGAATTCAAACGAGAAGGGATCAAGGCGCAACTTTTGATGCAGGTGCATGACGAACTTTTGGTTGAGGCCTCGGCCGAAACTGCTGAACACGTCGCTGGGATTCTGAAACGGGAAATGGAATCGGCCGTGGTTCTGGATGTGCCGCTGATCGTTGACGTCGGCATTGCTGATAACTGGATGGACGCAAAGCCGTAGCTGTAGCGCAAACTGTTAGTTTGCGGCAGCACTCAGATGGTTAAAGATGACGCAAACTAACAGTTTGCGTTACGAGAGTCGCTTAATGGCCAAAGATCAAAAAGAGAGTCTCGAGGAACAGGAACGCGAGGTCGGCGTGGTTTATCGTCGCACCACCTCCCCGGACGCTGCTCCTCGGGCCTCGGAATCCGATTCGTCAGGCACTAGTCGTTGGCCCCGGCTCGCGCCGACGATCATTCCCCTGGTCGGCGGTTTCCTCTTGCTGCTGATCCTGATCTTCATGCTTGGTCTGCTGAGTGTCAGACGCATGGACGAAGTCGGGCTCAAAGTGATGGCCCTTGAGCAGGGCCACGCTGCAAAGTTGGGTCTGTTGCTCAAGCTCAGGCTCGCCACCACTAAACTCAACAACGAAGCTCGCGTCCGCGCGGAGTCGGAAGCGCGCGACGAACTCAGGTCACCTTTCGAATTCCGCCTGGCCTCAGCTCAGGACGAGTTGAGAGAACTCTTGAAGCAGTCCGAAAGCCCGGCTCTAAGTGCTGATCCTTCCTGGCAACAGTTTCGCCGCGATTTGGCAGTCTTCATCGAGGTGACAAAGGACCTGCGCCGCTACTCACTCGAAGGCTTTGAGAAATTCAAGACAGTTGATCACCAACTCGACGTCCTGTTTGCGCGCTCAGGCGACGAGCAGGATCAGATCCTTCGCGAGAGTGAATTAATCGAACAAGACGCCGCCCGATCCATTCGTTCATGGAGAACCATCGCGTTGATTCTCGGTGCATTCATCGCCGCGGCGACGATTTGGGAGGTGCAGAGGCGGTTTGCGCAAATGCAGCGTAGCGTTAAGGAAGCGAGCCGCGAACGAGTTTTTACCAGCCAGATGCTCGAAGGTATGGTAAGCGCGATCGCCGCTATCGATGACAACTCTCGTGTTCGCAGCGCGAACGCCGCTTTCTTTCGAATATTTCCGGGAGCGAGCATCGGAGTTTCTCTGTTCGAAGACTTTGCTTCGGAAAGCGCTTCCAGGATGCTTACCGCTGCTACATCGACAGTCGTTGATCGGGCTACATATCGCGGGCGCTGGGTTTGTGGACCGGAAGAAGGCTGCAAAGAAGAACAAACATTTGATATCTACTCGTCACCCCTGGCTATCGATGGGGCACGTGGGCAGATACTAACCCTGGTCGATGCGACCGAGGCTGCACAGGCTGAACGTGGATTGCGCCGGCAGGAGTCGTTGGCGGCTGTGGGCCAGGCCACTGCACAAGTGGCCCATGAAATACGAAACCCGCTGGGCAGCATTCGTTTGGGTGTTTCGATGTTGCGCGACAACGTAAACGATCGCGAAGGACTCAACACGATTGAATTGGTTGAGCGCGGAATTATGCATCTGAACAAGTTGGTGGTGGATGTGGCCCAGTTCTCCAGCCGGAAGGAGCTGGAGCGAAGCAAGGTGGACTTACATGATCTGATTGGACGAAGTCTTGAGCTCGTTTCCGAAAAGGTCAGCGAGAAAAAGACCCCAATCAAAAAGGTGTTCACCAGCGAAGCCGTGGTCGGAAACTGGGACCCCGATCAATTGCGGCAGGTTCTGGTTAACGTGCTGGCGAATGCCATTGATGCCAGTCCACAAAATGGCCCGGTGACTATCGCAACTGAGATCGTAACTTCTGCTGCCACTCCCGCGGGGCAGGAACTCGGACCGGCCAGACAGGTGCGACTCTCGATTTCCGATCAGGGAAAGGGAATTGAGAACGCTGTGCTGGATCGTGTGTTCGAGCCGTTTTTTTCCACCAAGAAACGCGGCACCGGCCTCGGACTGGCGATCGTGAAGCAGATCGTTGAGCAGCATGGCGGCACCATCAGCGCCGATAGCAAACCGGGAGAAGGCGCCAGATTTGTAATCGAGCTTCCTTTGTAGGACAGGCATTCCTGCCTGTCCGCACTCGAAAGACCAATCCACGAAGAAACACGAAACAACACTAACGGAATTGGTGTGATTTCGGGTGATTTCGTGGATCGATCTTTTGGATTGGACAGGCAAGACTGCCTGTCCTACTCAACCATGAGATTATTCAAGGCGTGTTACGTAGGGTTTGGAAGGCGTGTTGCGAAGCCTCAATCGTTTGCTCGATGATTGCTTCCGTATGCGCAACGCTTACAAAACCAGCTTCAAACTGGGACGGCGCCAGGTAAACCCCTTCGGCCAGCATGGCATGAAAGAATCGGCCATACAGATCGCGGTTGCTTTTGCCGGCGGTGCTCCAGTCGATAACTGGTTCGCTGGTGAAAAAGCTGGTCCACATCGACCCGACTCTGTTAGTCACTGTTCTGAATCCTGATTCTGCCGCCGCGTTTGCAAGTCCTTCGCATAGTCGAGCCGAATTGATTTCCAGCGTCGCGTAAATTGATTCATCACGGAGCCGTCGCAGGATGACGAGGCCGGCCGTCATCGCCAGCGGGTTACCCGACAATGTACCGGCCTGATAGATTGGACCCGTCGGCGCCATATTGCGCATCAATTCCCGGCTGCCGCCATACGCGCCCACCGGCAAGCCGCCGCCAATGATTTTGCCGAGACAGGTGATGTCCGGCGAAATTCCATAGAGTTCTTGTGCCCCGCCGCGCGCGAGTCGAAATCCCGTCATCACTTCGTCAAAAATCAGGAGCGCCCCGTTTTTGGTAGTCACTTCGCGCACGGCTTGGAGAAAGCCAGGCCGAGGCGGAACGCACCCCATGTTGCCAACGACGGGCTCAATGATTACCGCCGCGATATCCGGATGTTCATTGAATACCGACTCCAGCGCGAGAGCATCATTGAAGGGAACTGTCAGCGTGTGCTGGGCCAACGATGCGGGAACGCCGGGACTATCAGGCAGGCCGAGGGTGGCCACGCCGGATCCAGCCTTCACCAGCAAACTGTCGGCGTGACCGTGATAGCAACCTTCAAACTTCACTATCTTGTCGCGTCCGGTAACGCCGCGGGCAAGGCGAATGGCCGACATGGTCGCCTCGGTACCGCTATTGACCATGCGGACCATTTCGATTGAGGGCACGGCGGCGACGATTTCTTCGGCAAGTTCTACTTCGAGCGCATTAGGCGCGCCGAAGCTGGTCCCTTTGGCCGCGACTGCGGAAAGCGCTTCAATAATTTCAGCATCCGCATGGCCGAGAATCATCGGCCCCCAGGAACCGACGTAGTCGATGTAGGTGCGGCCGTCGACGTCCGTAATCGTGGCGCCGCTGGCGCTGGCGATGAACCGCGGCGTGCCACCCACTCCGCGAAAAGCGCGCACCGGCGAGTTGACGCCGCCGGGAATTAGTTCAACTGCACGCGCGAATAATTGTTCGGAGCCACCCGGCTCGTCTGTAATTGGATCCATGAAGATGAGGATACTAGGTGGACGCGGAGTTGACTAAGCGGCGAGCTTAACAGGCGCTTCGTGATCTGGGTTTCGCACCGGGACTGAATGGAAGATGCCTTTTGGGGATCACTCTTTTTTGACGAACTTCAGCTTTATATAGGTGTCCTTGCGGGCATCAATGGAGAAGGGAATGATCTGCTGTTCGTAGCCTGCTGCATTCGCGGTCAGTGTGTATTTGCCGGCTTCCAGAGAGGAATAACCGGTGCCGCTGGGCAATTTCTTGATGAGTTCACCGCTGGCAGAGTTGATCGTAACAACGAAAGGCATCCTGATGCGGTTATCAGTGTCGTCTACGGGAAAGGCCCTAAGCCAACCATTTTTGGAGTCGGCGGGAGCGCCGAACCAGATTTCGAAATGCCCGGGGCGGATGTTTGCCGAGTTCTCATAACCGCTCGTGTAGCTTTCCTTCCATTGCTCACGGGTCGCATCGTTAAGGATTGCCACGAGGTCTTTCGGTGCGGGCATGCCCGGGTCATCTTTCCGGAAAAAGCGGAGCTCGTTGACTCCTGGGGACTTGCTGCCGACATTATCGATTCCAGGGACTACGTAACCTTTCGCAGTTAGTGCGTCTTTCGCTTGCATAGCCAGGGCTCGCTGACTTTCGTCCCCAATGTGTATGTAAAGTCGCGGGGGCAGCGACTTCGTCAGGTTCTGATAACTAACAGCGGCGCCCCCTGAGAGCTCTTGCACTAACCCCTCCTTAGTTTCAGTGGCATAAACCAGGGATTGCGCAAGTTCAGGATCGTCTTTCGCAGCATACACCGCCACCTTGAAGGCAGCCCGCTGCACTTCCAAATCAGGATTTGAAAGCACTGGGCCCAGGAGTACCCGCTTTAATTGCGAGGGAATTTTGTTTTCCTTGATGAGTTCATCCAGTTGCGCCACGCCGCTCAGCGCCTCTTCTTTGTTTTTGCTCGAAGTCAGTTGCACGGCCTTCAGGATGCTGGCGGTCAGTTTCTCGGCTTCTACGGCCTTAGCTTCTGCCACTTTCAAACTGTTCGATTGCCTTTGTGCGTAATAGCCCAAACCCAGGGAGACCACCAGCAACAAGAAGGAGGCAGCCATCAGGTACTTGAATATAAGCGCGCGGCGATGCTCTGCTTCCAGCTTAACCAGGGCTTCCGCCCGCTCAGCCTCAAGCCTTGCCTGCGTCTCCGCGGCCAATCGCTGTTCCTCCGTCAGTTTGCGCTCTGCCACCTGCTCCCTGATCCACGGCACCAGGTACTCGCTGGTGATCTCGTAAAAGTAAATGTTGTGGCGCGGTTCGCGGCGCACGATTTGGCTCCGTGACAGTGCGGCGAGTGCACTCCCGCATTCAGAAGCATTGAAATCACACTCGGCCGTACGGCCCAGAAGGTCTTCTTCGGAGACGATATTGCGGGTGTTTGAAGCCGTGACCATGTGGGACAGCAATACTACGGCGACGCTGCGCAGCGCTGGAGTGAAGTGGCGAAATACATCGGCGCCGTAGCCCGTCAGCAGTCCTTCGATCCCATTGTCGGCGAAAAGCTCCTCGGGATCATTTGCTTCCCACAACCGCTGGCAAACGATCTGTAGCTCGGTAAGGTTGGCAGTATCGCCTTTGCTGCGACGACCGAGTTCGCCGGCAATCTTCTTCGCTAGATCCTCACTCAACTCCGAACCCATTCCGTCCTTTTGTTTGAGGAAGTGGGCTCGCAAGGCAGCATCGGTGAATGGCTTCCGGATAATCTCGGCCAGTGCGTCAATTCCGGGTGGCAGTAAGCGTTGCGATTGATCGAGCAGCTCGGGACACAGGTCAAACAGGATACTTAACTTGGCGAGGTAGTCTTCCCTGAAAGAGAAGATAATTTTCACCGGGAGGGTTTCGTCCTGAATCAACTCCACCAGCGTCGCCAGTATGTCTTGTTGAGCGGCCGGCACCTGAGAAATAGCCAGGTCAGTTTCCGCTGAAGTGCCAACCCGCTGCGCTTCTTCAAACAGCGTGATGAACTCTTCAAACTGATCGAAGATCAGCAGCGGACGCGGCGCGGAGCGGGGCGCTGCAAATAGTCCGCCTGCCGGTTCTTGATTGGATCCGGGACGAAACTCCTCGAGTCGCGCGCGGAATTTTTTCAATGACAACTCAAAGCTCGCTGCCGGACCGCTATCCGCTGACGACACGAAATTCGACGGCAGATAAGTGGGTTGATCTCCTTCAGTTGATATACGAATGCGCTCCACCTTGAACTCGCGTCCGGCGATCGGCTGTACGCGGATCCGGTCTGGAACGTAGTTTTCCTTCAGCACCTGTGGCAAAAGTCCCGCATTGACCAGCGACGATTTGCCTGTGCCAGATTCGCCATAGAGCAGCACAGCGCGGTAGAGGGTAACGTTGGAAAGCAATTCCCAGGTCTCTTTTTCCCGGGCGGCGAAGATTTGCTGATCAGTGAAACGGAACGGTTCGATGCCGCGATAGGGTGCATCCGGCAGCGGCGGCGCGATGACGGCAGTGCTCATGTCGGCATCTCCTCGCCTTTTACGGCTTTGTAGAGATCGGGCACGAAATCCCAAAGGTTCTTTTCGATAAAACTGACAATCTGTTGATTCTCCAGCGACGCGCGAATAAGGACGTCCGGTTTCAAATCTACCGAATAGGAGGCCGGGATGTCTGCGCGATCAGTCTTCCACCGCAGCGTTTTAAAGAGCAGTCGCAAGTTGTAGTCGACCAGACGGTAACCGATGAATAACGTGGGCCACTTAATCAAGTGTGTCAACACGTTCTTGCCGACCGGGTGGTATGGGTGCTTGTCGCCCATCCGCAAGACGAATTGAATGTAGTCTTCATCAGTAATCACGATCGATTCTGGTTGGTCCAGATCGCCATGCATCTTCAACAAGTAGGGGATGGCCTTGGACGGTTGGGGTTTGCAGTCAATTGTCTTGACCGTGCTCTTGGGCGAGTAGACACACTTCTCGTAGATTGCTTTGGTACCCGCATCCTCCGTTTCGGGCTGTTGACCTTCGCCCGGCTGTGCCTGACTGACCTCTGTCAGCGCGCGTTCATAAAGATGGTCGTAGTTGGTGGTGATCACGATGGGAAAACCGAGACGGGCCAATCCTCGCAGGATTGGCGAAGGCTCGCGGTCCTTGTGTACGGCTTCCTTCACCTCGCGGACCAGTTCCGAGCGGAAACCAGCTTGCCATTCGTAATACCAGGAAACCCGTTGCAGATTCCAGCGATCCTGATCTGCGGGGTAGTGACACTCAGTTGCCAGGAGATCGGACAGCTGACCGCCGATGGGTGGACATTTAGTAGAAGGGTAATCGTATTTTGAACCGGCCGGAGACGGAGCGTGAATGGCAGAACCAAGGAACAAAATACATTCCTTCCGACTCACCATTTCCGCGATATTTCGCACACGCATCTCGTACTGACGTTGGCGAAGCTCAAGCGCAGGATCGGAAGGAGTCGGTGTGGGCTTCACATCACCTTCGGCTGTGGACATGTGGCTCCTTTGCGGGCACGAAGCGTTAACAAAAAGTCGGCGTGTGAGCTCGGCCAGAGCAGCAACAGAGCCGGCTAACACGATGGTGCAAGCGTGAGATCGGTGGAACATCCAAGCGCTGGTCGAGCAGCACGCTTTTACGTCAAAACGCCTCATCAGTCAATGAAGAAGCGGGAATTGAGTAGATATGGACTATGAAATCCGGAACCGAATCGCTGCCAGAATGCAGTCGCTCTCTTTAGATGACCAAACAAAAGATTCCTATACTAATGATGTCTTTCCGCCCCATTTCATTTCATGTGACCTCTTCTGCGGGCTATGAGTTTAAAATGACAAACTGAATCTATTCGCACGGCCCGCCGTCTGGTAATATGCCCACTAAAGTCGCATTGCCGGATAGCGGAGGATTAGTTCTCCTAACCGTAGCGTTGGTTATCACAGTCCATTCACCACAAGACACATTCCCCCGGACCGCGCGAGCGGGAAGGGGTTGAGTCCGTCTAACGGACAGGAGTGCATCAAGTCTGGACCGAGCATGGATAGCGGCACTCGATGCCGCAGATGGGAGTCAATATGATAAGGACCGTCACCCGAGTTGGCCTTGGATTGATATTGTGCTGCGTATTCGTCGGCGCCCAGGCGCCTGAGCAGGCGCACTGGTCTCAATGGCGCGGGCCATCGTTCAACGGAATGGCCCGGGGAGATGCCCCAACCATCTGGAGTGAAACGAGCAATATCAAATGGAAAGCTGAAATCCCCGGACGCGGCCATTCGACACCGGTCATTTGGGGAGATCGGATATTTCTGACCACTGCAATTCCCACCGGCAAACCCGCGCCTACACCGGCGGCAAGTGAGGTTGCTCCCTCAGCAGCATCTCCGGCCACGCCAACAGGGAATCAGCAGTCGGCCGATCCGGCGCGCGGCGACGGGCAACAACGCCGCGGTCGAGGTGCGGGTGGCGACTCGCGACCGCAGCCCGAACACCGGTTCGACGTTATCTGTCTCGATCGCAAGACGGGAAAACTGATCTGGCAGAGGACCGCGAAGGTTGCGGCGCCTCATGAAGGCTACCATCGGGCCTACGGCAGCTTTGCCTCCAATTCACCAGTTACTGACGGAAAATATGTTTATGCTTCGTTCGGATCGCGGGGCATCTACTGCTTCGACTTCAATGGAAAACTGATATGGGAGAAGGACCTCGGCGTCCAAATGAGAATGAAGCTGGGGTTCGGTGAAGGCACCGCGCCACTCCTCACCAGCGATCGCCTCATAATGGTTTTCGATCAAGAAGCGGATTCTTTTATCGTAGCTCTCGATAAACGGACCGGCAAAGAATTGTGGCGCGTACCAAGGGAGGAACCCAGTTCATGGAGCACACCGCTGGGAGTTGAATACCAGGGACGCAAACAGATCGTCGTTACCGGCACCAACAAAGTGCGCAGTTACGATCCCGATAACGGCAAAGTGCTTTGGGAGTCTGCCGGACTCGGAGCCAACGTCATCCCCGTGCCCGTCTATCAGAACGGAGTCGTTTTTGTGATGAGCGGATATCGCAACCCTCGTTTGATGGCGATCAAACTTGGGAAGAGCGGGGATTTGAGCGAATCTGATTCTATTTTATGGAGTCAAGTTCGCGGGTTAGCCTACACGACATCGCCGGTTCTCCACGACGATAAGCTCTACGTGGTGACCGACAATGGGTTGATTAGTGCTTTTAACGCGACTACCGGGGAGCCGCATTACGTTCAGGCGCGATTGCCGAAGACTTACAACGTGAAGGCGTCGCCGGTTGGAGCAAACGGCAAATTGTATTTGGCCACTGAGGATGGCGACGTCGTGGTGATTAAGATGGGAGAAAAGTTTGAAGTGCTTGCGACCAATGCGCTCGAGGATCAGGTGTTCATCGCGTCGCCGATCATAGCAGCGGGGGACCTGTTTTTACGCGGCCAAACTCATCTGTTTTGTATCAGTCAGAAAAAGTAACTTATTGGCCTTCTCGACCGGATTCAAATGACACTTTCCGTAGGGACAAAACTCGGCCGCTACGAAATCCTTTCCCAACTCGGTAAGGGTGGTATGGGCGAGGTCTATCTCGCCCAGGACACGAGCTTAAATCGAAAAGTCGCTCTTAAAGTCCTGCCGCCGGAGTTGGCAGCGAATCACGACCGTATGCGGCGTTTTGAACAGGAAGCCCGGGCGGCAGCAGCCCTGAACCATCCAAACGTCGCTCACGTCTACGAGATTGGCGAGTCACTGGACTTGCATTTCATCGCGATGGAATTCGTCGAAGGGAAGACGCTGCGCGAAAAAATCCACTATGAGCAAACTGAATTAAGGAAGCTCCTCAAGTTTCTCCAGCAGGTGGCGAGCGGTCTGGCTAAGGCGCACGCTGCGGGGATCGTGCACCGGGATCTAAAGCCAGACAATGTGATGATCTCAAACGACGGCTTCGCCAAGATCCTCGATTTTGGTTTGGCTAAACTCATTGAGATTCCTACTGCGGGTCCTGAGGGTGAGACCACCAGCGACGCGGCAACCGTCGCCCAAATTGAGTATTCGGTGCCGGGACGGCTACTTGGAACCGTCGGCTACATGTCTCCGGAACAGGCGCAGGGAAAGACCAGCGATGTTGACCATCGTTCGGATGTTTTCTCTTTCGGATGCATGCTCTACGAGTCGGTCACGCGTCAGCGGCCCTTTCAAGGCGAATCAAATGTCGCGTCGCTTTACAAAATTGTTTACGAGCCCGCCCGCAACATCACCGAGTTTGCTCCTTCAGCTCCCAGTGAACTACAGCGAATTATTCGTCGTTGCCTGGCGAAAGATCCTGAAGATCGTTACCAGACGATTCAGGACGTTGCCATCGAGTTGAGGGATTTGCGGCGTGAGTTGGAAGGCGATGCTTATTTGGATGTCACCATTGCTTCGTCAGCTATCGGAGGCCCAGGTATTGGCAGCAAGGGAATGCGACGTCACTCTGATTCCACCATCGGAGGCAGTCAAACAATTGTTTCGGAAACTGTTGCGGATACAGGAACCGTGACAGATGAGAATGAGATTGCGGTGGCGACGAGGAGTTCTGAGATTATTTTCGGGGAGATCCGAAAACATAAAAAGGGAGTAATACTCACGGTCGCAGCTGTTTTATTCGCGATTGTAGCCGTGGTCCTGTTGTGGGGAAGATTTGCGGGAACTCCTAAGGCTGAGCCGTTTCGCAGCATGAGGATTACGCCGTTAACGACTGGTGGGAAAATCGGTAACGCTTCGATCAAGGGATACACATCGATTTCGCCGGACGGTAAGTATGTCGTTTTCAGAACGACGGAAGCCGGAAAAGACAGCCTTTGGACCAGACAGATATCGAGCGGTAGCATGGTGAAGATCACGCCCGATGTCGACGGCAAAATTGGCGGAACTACTTTTTCTCGCGACGGTGAGTTGGTTTACTACTCGCAGTTTGTGAAAGACGACTCTCTGGGAACGCTGTACCAGGTGCCAACCTTTGGCACCCATCCGCGGCGCGTAATGTCCGGCGTCACCAGTCCAATCAGCTTTTCCCCTGACGGAAAACAGTTTGCCTTTGTCCGCGCCACAGCCTCGGAATCGGTGTTGATGACCGCAAATCTTGAAGGCACCGTCGAACAGAAGATTGCGACCCGCAGTTTGCCAAACTACTTCGCTTTTGGCGGCGGGCCTTCGTGGTCCCCTGACGGGAAGACGATAGCCTGTGGCGTTGGCAGCTTCAGCGGGAGCCAGTCCGCCACGATCATCGCGTTACCGGCCATGGGAGGAGCGGAGCAGCCGCTCACGCCGCAAACGTGGGTATCAGTTTCCCGCGTGCTGTGGATGTCCGATGGCAGTGGGTTGATTGTCGCGGCAATTCCCCAACTGGTATCAGCCGGCACGCAGTTATGGCACGTCGGCTATCCGGGCGGAGCGGTTCGTAGAATCACAAACGATCTAAACGCCTACGGGACAACCAGCCTCGGATTAACAGCAGACTCGAAAACGCTGGTGACAATTCAGGCGGATAGGTCGGCACAGATCTGGGTGGTGTCGCCCGGCGATGACGCCAGCCGGGCGACGCAAGTCACCAGCGGAAAGAATGATGGCGAAACCCTGGCATGGTCCACGGACGGCAAGATTCTTTACACGACACCTTCCGGCGAGCAGTCCGACGTCTGGAGCGCAACGACTGATGGGACGACAAAAAAGCAATTAACTGTAGACGGAAATATAGAACGCCTGGGATGTGTATCACCCGATGGTAATCACATCGTGTTCAGTTCCAACCGTTCCGGTAACTTCAATCTTTGGCGGATTGACGCCGGGGCGAACGATCAAAAACAGCTGACGCAAGGTAGTGAAACCGACTCGCAGGCCGTCTGCTCTCCTGATGGGCAATGGGTGGTATTTCGATCCTTTAGGCAAGGGAAATCCTCCTTCTGGAAGATTCCATTGCTCGGTGGGAATCCGGAACCGATCAATGAGATGTCGTCAAACTGGGCGGCGGTGTCGCCGGATGGCAAGTTGCTAGCGCTATATCAAGCTTCCCATCATAGGATTGTGGTTGTTCCGTTCGCTGGCGGTGCACCTGTTGCTACTTTGGAAGTGTCGCTCAATTCGCGCGACGTTGGACTGGGCTGGACGTCAGACAGTAAGGCGATCACATATGCTGCATCTCAAGGTGATGCTGACAACATTTGGAGCATTTCCCTGGACGGAGCCGCTCCCAGGCAACTTACCAACTTTACCTCCGGACTCATCTTCGCCTTTCAAATGTCGCCCGACGGCAAGCAGATCGCCCTATCGCGCGGTAGTCAGATCGACGATGTCATACTGCTCAGGGATGGTGAATAAAGAGGTTATCGGAACACTCAGCTATCTGCGCCAATCTGGCGCAAGCCCTTAACCCGTACACCTTGCTAGTTTGTGGTAAATAGTGCATAGTGACGCACGGTTAATCCTTCTCTCGCGCATCGACGGTGATGCGCCCCGCGCGTGAACCTATAAGCGCTGGCGTTTTTGGATGGTTCGAGAGCAGGCTGATTTCAACTTCAGAAGCGCTCTTAGAGCATCCGAAAACCGGCCCTTCGCTCCTACCGTTCGACCGAAGCCAATCCGATTCGTAGCTTCTTTTATCCCCCCGAGGGGAAAGGTACACCTTTATGTCTATGAAACTTTACGTAGGAAATCTCGCGTTTTCGACCTCCAGCCAGGATCTGCAGGAGCTTTTTGCAGCAGCCGGCACGGTTGAATCAGCGAGCGTCGTGGAAGACCGCGACACCGGTCGCTCACGTGGCTTTGGCTTTGTTGAAATGTCCAGTAAGGAAGAAGGCGAAGCAGCTATCGCCCAGTTTAACGGCAAGGAAGTTAACGGCCGTGCACTGAATGTTAATGAAGCGAAACCCCGCGAAAATCGTGGTGGTGGCGGCGGTCGTGGCTTCGGCGGCGGCGGCGGCAATCGCGGTGGCGGCGGCGGCTACGGTGGAAACCGTGGCGGCGGTGGCGGCTACGGCGGTGGCGGTGGCGGCGGCGGCAATCGCGAGCCACGCTGGTAAGCATTGCTTAACGCAGACGAGCGTTGGCAGCCCAGCACGGTCCAAAACCGAGCTACTGCCAACGCTGTCAGGCGTTGATTTACCTCAACCCATCCATTTCTCAAAGCATTGCGCAGAATTGGACTGACTTACGCCAGGTGCGTAATAACCGCTGCGCAAACTGCGCAGATCACAACCAAAAGGATTTTATGACTTTTTCTCAACTGGGACTTGCACCCGCACAAGTGCGGAGCTGCGAGTCTCTCGGATATACCGAACCGACACCGATCCAGCTACAGGCGATTCCTGTAGTTCTTAGCGGCCAGGATCTGATCGGCTGTGCTGAAACCGGCACAGGCAAAACCGCCGCATTCTTGTTACCCATCATTCAGAAAATAACTGAAAAAGCGAAACCGGGAGTTCGCGTACTAGTGTTGGCGCCGACGCGTGAGTTGGCATCGCAGATTCAAAAGAATTACAACGAACTGAATCCAGTGAGAGCGAATCGCAGCGCCATCATCATTGGCGGCGCCAGTGCCCGCACACAGATGACTGAGCTTCGACGCGGCGTGGCAGTTGTAATTGCCACCCCAGGACGATTGCTCGACCTCGTCGAGCGGGGCGCCGTAAATCTTTCGATGATCGAGTTTCTGGTTTTGGATGAAGCCGATCGTATGTTGGATATGGGTTTTCTGCCGGCCATTCGTCGCATTCTTGCGATGCTACCGGCCAAGAAGCAAACGCTTCTTTTCTCGGCTACAATGTCTTCGGACATTGAGAAGCTGGCCCGGACAACGATGAAAGAGCCCAAGCTGATTGAAGTTAGCCCGCGCGGACAGGCCGCCTCCATGGTGGAACAGAGCGCTTATCCTGTAGCTCAGGAATCCAAAACCGCTTTGTTGCTGGACCTGCTCGAACGCGAAAAGTTTGAACGAGTACTCGTATTCACTCGCACACGTCGCGGCGCCGAACGGCTCTCGCACATTCTTTCGGCTCGCGACCACAGCGTTAATCGCATTCACTCTGATCGCACGCAGCCACAACGTGAAGCGGCATTACGCGCTTTCCGCGATGGCCGCACTCGCGTTCTGGTGGCTACTGACATTGCCGCGCGCGGTCTGGATGTAGACGCTGTATCGCACGTCATCAATTTCGATGTGCCCTCAGCGCCGGAAGACTACGTGCATCGCATTGGCCGCACGGGACGAGCAGGCAACACCGGAAGGGCGATTACGATCGTTACTCCTGTTGACGAACTGTCCATGCGCGCTATTGAACGCTTGACGGGCCAACCGGTGGCGCGAGTAGTATTACCAGGATTTGGCGGACGAAAGGTGGAAACGACCACCACGGGCAAAGGCTTTGGTCGCGCCGTCCCACGATCTGCGGTTTTCACGCGTTCGTTTCGACCGCGACGCGCGAGCCGATAAATTAGTTCCGAGCTTCGGGTTTCGAGTTTCAAGTTTTAGCCTTTTGGCGAGAACTTGAAACTCAGCTAAGAAAAACTCGAAACCTGGAACTCGAAACTCGAAACTTCTTCAAAGGAGAGACTATTTGGCCAGAGATGACTTGATCCCCGCAGAGGGCACGATCATAGATAAACAGCCCAACGCTTTTTTCAAAGTTCAATTGGACAATACCGAGCACGTGGTGCTCGCGGCGATTTCCGGCAAGATGCGGAAGAATAGAATTCGCATTCTGGTGGGAGACCGAGTAAGCGTTGAGATGTCACCCTATGATCTCTCGCGAGGTCGCATAACCTACCGCTACAAGTAGATCCGACCGCAGACCGCAGACCGCAGACCGCGGAATTCCGACGATGAAGGTCATGCTGGTACGTAAGTCTATCGATCGGGCCTGACCGCCGGTCAGCGGTCGTCCGTCGTCCATCGCTTCATACCCTTTCCATCACCTCGCCAGGTTCCACGGTAATCGAGCGGAAGCTGGACATGCGCACCAGTCCAGGTGCAGCACCTTTAGGTTTTGAAATGAACTTGCGTGGTGTGTAGTGGACCGTAACTTTTGAATCCTTACTTGCCTGACTAAACTTTGCTGCCAGCTGCGCCGCTTCAATTATCGTCCGGTGGGGAATCTCTGCTCTCGATGCGTTGCGAATAATTACGTGCGAACCGGGGTAGTCTCCGGCGTGCATCCATAAATCATTCGGGCGCGCCACCTTGAAGGTAAGTTGATCGTTGTCGCGCGCGGATCTCCCAACCACCACTTCATATCCATCGGAAGAACGGTAACGTCGCATTCCTGGCAACGCTGCGCCGGTTTTCTTTCGCTCGTCTTTTTTTCCTCGATCAGGTTGTCTTTGTTTCGGTTCTGCAAACTCGGCCATCGCCTCAATGTCATGCCGAGCTATTGCATCCTGAAGCCTCGCCAGTCTTGCCTCCAGTGCCGACGCTTCCTTTTCCGTCTGCGCCAGCCTTGATCCAATCTCCTCTATGGCCCGTTTCGCTTTGCCGTAACGCGAGAAAGATTCGCTCGCCGCTTCCTGTAGTGAAGTGTTTTCATCCACCTCAATCTCAATCACTGGAGCGCCCTCGGCGTAGTAATCCTGTAAGCGAACGCGGTTACCCTTCCGTACAGCGCTGGCTATGTTTGCGAGCAGAAGATCGCCTAGCCGCCTGTGTTCGTCTGGAAGGCCATGACCAAGAAGGTCCTTCTCAAGATTAGCTCTCAGCTTTCTCTTCCGACTGATTTTCTTTCGCAGCCTGCCCAGGAGTTCCCCAGCACGGACCATGAAAGTTTGCTCTGCGTCGAGCTTCCGATAGTAATCATCCGCCGCAGCGGAAACAGTAGCGAAGGTTCCGCGGACTATCGTGTGCTCTTCTGAAGGTGATGGTGGCTGAGGATCGGGAGGAGTGTAGACTTCGCCGGCTTGTCCCATCCCTCGTGGCGCTCTCAGGGCGTGCGTAATCCGCGACTCTGAATCCAACAAGTAAAGATTCGATGAACGCCCGGTGAGTTGTACTATCAAGCGTCGCTGGTGTGATTCGCCAATCTCATCGGTCACGTCGAAGTCCAGACGAACTATGCGATCGCTCGCATCCTTAGTGACGGACAACAAGCGGCCGCCGCCAAACTTTGTCCGGAGTGCCTGGGCGAAGGACGCGGGCGGAACTGAGAGTTTCTCCATCTCTCTGGAGGTGCGAGTGATCAAGTGGAGACGAGGCGCAGCGGGATCAGCTTCGATGAATAGGTATCCAGCGTTCCTAATGCCAAAGTCGATCGCGATCGCATGCGGACTAACCTGGAAAACTTTTCCCAGGAAACGGCCACGCAAAAGTCGATCTACTTCGCTTGCGATTTCTTTGAGAGTATCCTGATGCATGCCGGGATGGATGAATTGTCAAAAAAAGAAAGGCCCTGCTCTGGCTTCAGAGCAGAGCCGGCGCGTGCCTGTTCGAGTTATTAGATTCTAACTACTTCGGTGCGCGTGAAACGATCATGGGCCGACCGCTTATCACGATCGATTAGCGTATACATCAGCGGAATGCCAGACGTGGCCACTGACAAGATGTAGACTGCGGCTCGCCCCGCGGATTGGCTACCAGTCGGCAACATTCTCGTGCGCGCGTCAATAACGCGAAGGGAGAACAATTTCATTCCCAACGTCTGTCCCGTCAGCGCTGTCGCAATGGTTGAGTAGAGGAATGCCACGACTATCAGCGTGGCTACGGCCAACGCAAGCGCGCGACTATCCTTGAAAGCCAGATCGGTAAGTCCTGACACTGCCAGGGGCACCCACGTCACCAGGCCAACAACCATCAGATCAACTAAGGAAGAAAGGAACCGTAAATAGACTGGAGCGATGCGTTTCGTGGTGTCATCTACAGTCGCGGTAGTCGGAATGGTGTCGAGGTAGTTGAGCGCTGGATCGTTTGCGTCTCCGTTTATCAATCGCTTGGCTCTGGTGGAAACTCGCACCGGTTCCATTTCAAACGGCTCTGACTCCGGGTCAGGTATCGGGTCAGGCACCACTGCCAGCGCGTGAGCTCGTTCGGGCACAGCGTTTAAGTGTTCCATTTCCAGATCCGGCGCAGAACGCCCAGCTTCGTCGATAAGGTTCACAGGAATGAACTCCGGTTGTTCAGCATAGGCAACGGCGGCTGCACCCTGGTAATTAGCGTAGTTGCCGCCCGCCTGGGCAGAAACATGGGCGCGTTCAATGCGGCGAAGCGCGGCGACGACTATTGGGTTTAAAGGCTCGGCCTCCGCCTGAGGCAGAAGCTCAAGCAAAGGTGCTTTGGTCACATCGTTTCCTGGTTGAGTTTCATTGGCGAGATTTTCAGAAGCGCTTTCACGCAAGCGTCTTTCCTGTACCTCGCGAACGCGCTCGCCAAGGTCTTTTCGCCATTGCGGCAAGCTGTGTTTGACGCCGGGAAATTCGATTAACGAACGACTCTGCCGGAAGTTGGCGCGATGCTCGCTGTCGGCCGCTTCAGTTATGGGCGTTTTGATGGTGACTAATCGGTCGGAGGATCCAACGGAGCTTTTATTCCGAAAAGCGCCGCATTCCGGACACTTCAGCGAGCGCTTCTTGCTAATAGCGCCGCAAGAGGGTCATTGCATACTAAGCTGCCTCCGAAGGGGAACGGTCTGAATTAGCCAAGGCCTTAAGACACTTCAAATCCAGGCCAAGCTCATGCGCAATCGGGCCGCATCGTATCAGGAACTACTTTAAGTGGTCAACCAGAAAATATAAGAGGCGTTGGAGTTGGCCCGCCGGGGATCACCGGCTTAGAGGGATTGAGGATGCTGTGGAAAAGTTCAGAGGGGGCTGCGGCCGCCAAAACCTGCGTCCAGATCATGCCACCACTCAAGCTCGTCACCTTCGCCGAGCTGCCAGCAAAGCAAAACTACCCGGCCATCCCGAAGCGAGGGAAAATCAATAAGCCCGCGATCAAAGTCCTTGAGTTGAATTCCCATCCCCTCGAGTTCGGCCATTTCGGATGTGAAATCAGTAAGGATTGTCGCGTAGGCCACTCCGCCAGACATTCCGCCACCGCCGAACTCGGCACCCTCGGCGGCCAGTTTCGCGCCTTCTCGGAAATTACCCAGCCGTCCGCGCGAACGCTGAATTCGGCGGAGGATTTTGCGTACTGTCGGCAGCAAAGCGTTGGCTTCTTCTATAGTAAACAGTTTCATGCGGCGTCAGTGTTCGTCGAGAATTCGAATCAGTTCGACTGTGTTCATTTCTTCGGCTTCGGCTTCGATGCTTGTTTCGACTACCACCACTCGCATATTGGCCGGGAAGCCGTCGGAAATTGGCGCGGCTATCTCGATTTGCTCGTGAAGATACTGCGTCGGTTGCTGTTCATGCAGCTCGCGTTCATCGTAACGTGGACCGTGAATCTCTTTGCGAACCCGGTCCGCAATTTCACCCAGGTCTATGAAGTAGTCTGCGACGTCGATTAACTTCGGCGCGGTATTGGACCGGAAACCGGCCACCTCCACTCGACAGCCCTTATACGCGACGGCGTTTACGGCGTAGACAAAATCCTCGTCGCCCGAGACCAGCACAGCGGTGTCGTATCTGCCGGCCAGCGATAACATGTCTACTGCAATTTCTACATCAAGATTTGCTTTCCTCGTTCCGTCGTAAAAAGTCTTCAGTTCTTTTTGAATAACGCGAAAGCCATTACGCCTCATCCACAGGAGAAAACCCTGCTGTCTTTCAGCTCCCACATCGACGCCGGTGTAAAAAAATGCGCGCAGCAAACGTCCGTCGCCCAACAACACGCGGAGAAGTTTGTTGTAATCGATGTCAATGTTGTGGAACCTTGCAGCGTGGAATAGGTTATTTCCATCAATGAAGACCGCCACTCTTCCGCGATGCCCAAGCTGCCACGAGACATTGTTTGTTGGATCGAAATTATTCATTCAACGGTTACTCTGACCGGGTTGTTGATATTTCTAGGATGTCGTTTTGGCTTTCATTGGTCAAGCCGCCCTTTCTTCGCAAAGAAATAGCCGGCTACTCAAACGCGAAAACTTCACCTGTGATCGCGTCTACATATCCGAGTTTCGCTGGGGCCCCGCTGATCACAAATTCCCATGCGACCCGAAACTCGAGCGCATCGCTGCGCGTCTTCGAGGGCTGGACATGAGTGACGAGTTCTCGAGGAGTGAGTTGTGCGCTCGCCGGTAGTCTCGTGATGGATGCCGCGGGCGTCGCATCGGACGCAGAGGCAGCGGTGTCCCGCAGTTTCTTCGTCGCATCTTCAGCAGTCAAACGCGCACTAAGAGTGCCGGTTGCGCCGAGTCCGCGTAAAGCACTTCTGACGCGATCAGCTTCCGGAATACACGTGCTCGAAATGCTTATGATGCGGCGATCGGCCGCGAATCGAATCTGAAGTTTTCCGTAGTTTCCGCGGATCGGAAATCGAAATGGGCGCTGCTCATAATTTACAACTGAAGTTCCATCTGGCTGGACAATGTGATCAACCAGCGAAAGCCTGGCAGGTTCTGACCCGATAATGTCGCGCCAATCTCTCAGAAACCGTCGCAGAGACTCACGTGTTTCCTCCTCGTTCATAACTGCGGCAGCTCCGATCTTAGGAAGATAGATGCCGCCATTAGCTGTGGGCAGGCTGGCTATCGTCGCGGTTATCGGACTAAGGTCTACCGCTATTGCGCTAGTCCCGACAATTTCCGTGTTGCGACCCGTAGGTACTGATCTCAGACGATTGAACGACGCCTGAGCGGTTTCTCTTCTGGCGGTGTCTTCCGCGAGTATCACTGGATAAGCAGCGCCGCCGCGTGGGCCAGTCGGGCTAGTGGGTTGGATAGGTGCACAACTGAGCGAGAGCGTTACGCTAAGAGTCAGCAACAGGATCAGTAAACGCTGGTGGTTTTTTTCAGTCGTCATCAGTTGGCACCTCCCCTTGTAAATTTACTCTCGCGACAGGACGAATATCCCGTCGTATAATCCCCGCCTCCAGGGAGGCTTTGCTTGCACGACGAAAACAAAAACGACGCTGATCCGGCCTCGACTCCTGCACTTGACGGTCCGATCAGTTCAGAGCCGAAACCGTTTGCGCCAGATCAAATGGTCCGCTGCGAAGAATGTTTGCGCGCGAACGCGCCGACCCGCGTCAACTGCCTCTACTGCGGAGCGGCGCTCCCGGTTAATGAAGCTTTAGTCAATCTGCAAAAGCCCTCACTGAGGCCGCTTGAAAAATGGGAGCAGGGATATAACAACATCATTTTGCCTTCGTCCGCAAACGCTCTTCCGCGGAATCAGGAGCAGGCCGAAACCCCGGTTTTCAATCTCAATGACGGTGAACTTGCTCAGGCTGCGGATCTCTTGAGACTTGCCGTTCCGGATTTGGCGCGAATTCTATCGCTCGGACTGCCTTTGCCGCTGGCACGGGCATCGACGACCGATGAATCCCAATTAATCCAACGCCGTCTTGGCCGACTGAGAATCGATACAGTGATCGTGCCGGATGCTGATCTCGGCGTTGCCGAGAATCCGGCGTTGAAGATTCGCGCGCTGGACCTCGGGCCTTCGAGCCTCGTGGCTTATCAATCCCCGGATATTCAAGGCGTCACAGTTCCGTGGTCTTCATTGAAATTGTTGGTTTCAGGCAGACTGGTTGTAAAACGTATCGAACTACGAGAACAAAAAACCGCTCGGGCTGAGAATCGAATTCTCGACTCCAATGAATTCTTCGCCGACGAATCTGCGATGGAACTATATGTCGCAGGCGAGCCAACGCCTTATCGCATCGCGGCAAATAGTTTCGACTTTTCCTGTCTGGGTGAAGGGAAGCGCTTCGTTGCCGGCGAAAACCTGTTGGCCCTCGTTGAGCTACTTCGCGCCCGTGCTCCCCAGCTTGAGTGTGATGATTCATATAACTCAGCCCGAAAGGCATTGGAATCGGTGTGGCCCTCCCAACAACAAGTTGAAGCGGGTGGTTGGCGTCGCGATCGGCCGGGCAAGTACAGCGTCGGAAGCGCCACCGAGGTCAGCAATGAACAGCAGTTTTCGCGCTATTCTCGGCTGCGTCACTATTTTTGCGTGAAGCTCAAGGAAAAAGAGAATGAACATGCGTAGCCAGCGAGGTGGCAATCGTGAACGTGAACGCGATGAGTCAAGCGCTGCCGATCCAGCTAATACGCTGTATGGGTTGATTCCCGTGCTGGAAGCGTTGCGCGCGGGTCACAAGCGAATCGAACAAATTACTATTGCTGAAGGGGCAAAACATGAACGACTGAGTGAGTTGCTCGACCTGGCTCGAAAGGCACGGATTCTCGTACATCGCGTGCCGCGGGCTGCCGTTGATCGCACGTTGCCGGGTGTCACCCATCAGGGAATCTTCGCCCGAATCGCAGCAGCTGATTACCGCGACGCGGAGGAGCTTCTCGAAGCATTGAGCTCACAGGTCGGGACAGTAAGTCCGCCGCTGGTGCTGGGTTTGGATGCAGTCGAAGATCCCCGCAATCTCGGCGCTATTCTAAGAACGGCAGAATGTGCAGGGGTGAACGGGGTCTTTATTCCCGAACGCCGGGCAGCAGGCTTAACTGCTACGGTGGCGAAAACTGCGGCCGGAGCTCTGGAACACGTGGCCGTCGCCAGGGTGACCAATCTGGTGCAATTGATAGAGCAGTTGAAACAACGTAACATCTGGGTAATCGGAGCCGCGGCAGACGCTGGATCAGAATACACAGAATGGGATTGGACGGTCCCCAGCGCCCTGTTTCTCGGAGGCGAAGGAAGTGGACTTCATCGATTAGTCCGTGAACGTTGTGACACGTTAGTTCGTATTCCTCTCCGTGGCCGCATAGAATCGCTGAATGTCTCGGTGGCCGCGGGAGTAATCCTTTATGAGGCGCTGCGGCAAAGGCGATTGCAACGCTCGAATGAGTAGATGATCGGCGCGTTCGATCAACTCACGGTTTCAAATGTGGAGGTGCGAATGTACTGTCCTGTATGTGCGACTCAGAATCTCGACGGCGCCAGTTTTTGTCGTTCCTGTGGGAACAACATCAGCCAAATTCCAAGTGCTCTTCAGGGTCCGCCGCCTGCCGAGGATCAAGCGGACAGTAGTTGGTGCGGCACCCCAAAAAATTCAAAAGAGCCCCGGCTCGAAAATGCTTTCAAGAATGCCTTTATGGGGATAGCTTTTCTCCTCGTGTCGATCGCGCTTTCTTATTCAGGAATGGGGCGAGGGTGGTGGTTTTGGATGTTAATTCCTGCCTTCTCGATGATGGGGACGGGCGTCGCGCAATACATCCGCGTTAAGGAGTATGAGAAACGGATGCTTGCACCCAGGAATTTTGCGCAACCTTCTATGCAGCCCGCAGCTCGTAGGCCGGCGTTTGCTACCCGAAATACTGGCGAACTCGTGTCGCCTCCGCCGAGCATCACTGAGGGAACCACGCGACATCTTGGCGCCGAAGTGCCAACCAGACATTTCGACGTAACGGGAGAAGCACCGAAATAATTCTCTTCGTCTCTTCGAGAATTTGAAACCGCTGAATTTGAAACGCAATGGGCGCTGCCAGCTTCACGTTCCGAAGGAAGCGGCATCGCCTAGTTTGCTTAATGGAATCTCGTTTGCCTCGAATTTGCACCTCAATTTGCGCGAGCTCCGTTGAGGAGATCAAACTCGCCGCGATTCGAGCCGCAAAATCCGCGGATCTGATTGAACTCAGACTTGATTGCCTGGACACCTCTTTGGGCGTTGATGCGCTGCGCGAGATCAAGTCGCTTTTTCCGGACATTCCAGTACCCGTGATCGTCACTTACCGTCCGTCCGAACAGGGCGGACATCGCGATTTGAGCGCCAAACTTCGCCTGCTCTTCTGGCTGTTTAATCGCCCGGCAGCCGACTTTTTTGACGTTGAGTTTGACATCGCCACAGCGCCCTCTGTGTTTGAATCCGATAAACATTTTGATTGGAGCCGCGTCATTTCCTCATATCATAATTTTCGTGAGGTGCCGGCAGATCTGGCTGCGATCTATGAACGGATGTCGAATACCCGTGCCCGAATACTAAAGATTGCAGTCCAGGCCACTGACGCCATCGATTGTCTACCGGTCTTCAAGTTACTCGATCGCGGAATCCGTGATCGGCGAGAAGTGATAGCTATTGCGATGGGTGCGCCTGGACTTCCCACGCGTGTGCTTGGACCATCGCGGGGCGCTTTCCTTACTTACGCTTCTTTGGAGGACGATAAGGCAACAGCGCCGGGGCAAGTTTCGGCTGACGAACTCCGTAAGTTATACCGGATTGAAAAAATAACCAGGCAAACGCAGATCACCGGATTGATCGGACACCCGGTGGGCCACTCAATTTCCCCACACCTGCACAACGCTGCGTTTGAATCAGCTGTTATCGATGCTGTTTACCTTCCGTTTGATGTGAGCGACTTGCGAAGCTTCATCGGCCGAATGGCCCATCCGAAGACTAGAGAGCTGGATTGGAATATTCGCGGACTTAGTGTCACCGCTCCCCACAAATCTGCAATCACAGATTATCTGGATTGGATCGATCAACCTGCGAGAGAGATCGGCGCCGTTAACACGATTGTGATCGAGGGTGATGAACTCCGTGGCTACAACACAGATGCGTCCGGATTCATCAAACCGCTGTTGAAAAGGCGCAGCGTTTTGAAGGATGTGCGGTGTGCAGTGATTGGAACTGGTGGAGCTGCGCGAGCCGCTGTCTGGAGCCTGCGTCAGCAGAATGCCGAAGTCACCGTGTTTGCGCGTAACGTCGAGAAAGGGAAAGCTCTGGCAGGGAAATTTGGCGTGGCGTGGAGCGGTTTGGACGGCGTGTCGTTTGAGAGTTTTTCAGTCGTGGTAAACGCTACGCCCCTCGGAACAGCTGGACCATTGGAAGCTGAAACTCCGGCGGCGGGTAGCCAGCTTGCAGGTGCAAGCTTTGTGTACGACTTAGTTTACAATCCAATTCACACGCGATTTCTGTCCGAGGCGGAAGGCGTTGGCTGCGAAACTCTAGGCGGTCTGGAGATGTTGATTGCTCAGGCAGAGGATCAATTTTCGTTATGGACGGGCCTTCCATCTCCCGAAGGCGTTATGAGTGCAGCGGCAGAACAAGCGTTACTTGAAATCCGAACCTCCTGAACCTAATCCTATTGATCGAATCGAAATGAACGAAAGATATAGCAGGCAGATTCTCTTTAATGGAATTGGCAAAGAGGGCCAGGCCCGCTTGCTCGAATCTCGTGCGCTCATCGTAGGCTGTGGGGCATTAGGCTCGGCCCACGCCGAAAGTTTGGCGCGTGCCGGTGTTGGACACCTGCGAATTGTCGACCGCGATTTTGTTGAATCTTCAAACCTGCAACGCCAGACGATGTTTACGGAACGCGATGCCGAAGACCGCACTCCGAAAGCAATTGCCGCTGCGAATCACATCGGCGAGATAACGCGCGACATCAAAGTGGAACCAGAAGTCGCTGATGTGAATGGTTCCAACATCGCGCAACTGATTCAGGATTGCGACGTGGTCCTGGATGGCACTGACAACTTTGCCACGCGTTATTTGATCAACGACGCCTGCGTTAAGCACAGCGTTAACTGGATCTACGGCGCTGCGGTCGGTTCTTATGGCGTATCGATGACTATTCGTCCGCATCAAACGCCATGTTTACGTTGCGTGTTTGAGGAAGCGCCGCCAGCCGCCAGCGCTCCAACGTGCGACACGGCCGGAGTCATTATGCCGATCATCAGCGTGGTCGCAGCTGTCCAGGTAGCAGAAGCACTGAAACTTCTAACCGGTCACGATGAAATGCTCCACTGCTCTCTGATGCAGTTCGACGTTTGGCGAAATGAGTGGCGAAAAATTAATCCTGGCGCAGCCTTGCCTGACTGTCCTACGTGTGGCCTAAAGGAATTTAAAACCCTGGAAGCGACCGCCGGTGACTTCGCCGCAGTTCTATGTGGCCGAGATGCAGTGCAAATCTCTCCATCGCAATCAACCCGGATTGACTTTGAAAGTTTGGCGGCCCGGCTGCGTGCCTCCGGGGAGGTAAAGTTTAACGACTACCTGCTGAGGTTTCGCACGGGCGAGTTTGAATTAACCGTGTTTCAGGACGCCCGCTCGATCATACGGGGCACCAGCGAAATCAAGACCGCCCGAACTCTGTACGCAAAATTCATAGGAAATTAAGTCAACTAATGGACCAACCAAAACTCAAAAACTACTTCATTGCCATACTCGTTGTTTCGGTTTTAATCAGCGTTACGGCAACCGCAGCATTTTCGGGCCAACCAGTGATCTGGGAAACGAGCGGTCGCGCTGAACTGCTGAAAGGAGATGCGCGTGGCGTTTCCATTAGCGACACAGGCAGGTTAATGCTGGCCCCGAAGTTAACTGAAGTTTTCAATACTGAACAAGCTTTCGTTTGGGCCAGCGAGGTCGACAGTCGTGGCAATGTGTTTCTCGGTACTGGTCACGATGGAAAGATCTATCGCGTTTCGCCGGATGGTCGCGGCACGTTGTTTTACGATGCGGCCGAACTTGACGTGACCGCGCTGGCCATGGGGCGCGACGGCTCGCTTTACGCGGGCACTTCGCCCGATGGCAAAGTCTATCGAATCAGCACCGAGGGCCGGGCTGAGGTGTTTTTCGATCCAGCCGATAAGTACATTTGGGCGGTTGCCGTTCTCCCCGATGGTTCGGTGGCCGTGGCTACGGGAGACAATGGAAAGCTCTATCGAGTCCGGACTGCGGGTGCAACGCCAGAGACCTCATTACTGATCTCCACGAATCAAACGCACGTGATGTCGCTGGCGGTAACTGCTCAGGGCGACTTACTGGCAGGCACTGACCCGGGCGGGCTTGTCTTGCGCATTTCACCCGAAGGAAAAGCATTTGCTCTGTTCGACGCTCCGCTGCGAGAGATACATGCTCTGGCAACCGCCGCTGATGGCTCAATCTACGCGTTGGCGTTAAGCGACGCCGCATCGGGACGGCAGACCTCAACGGCGGCCGCAGCCGCGGTTACCGATGGAACGAGTTCGCCCTCCACCTCGGTCACGATTACGGCCATCGATGAAACAGGTACACCGATTCCGACGCAAGGCCAAACGCCGCGAAGCCGCTCTGACGTTTCCAGCGCGCGCAGTGCCGTGTTTCGGATTCTGCCCGACGGGGGCAGCGATGTGGTCTGGAGCTCAAATTCGATCACTGCCTTTTCGATCGCGCCAGCGTTACAGCCCGGCAGCGTGCTGATCGGTACCGCTGAAAAAGGCCGCGTGTATTCCGTCACCAACGATGGGCGCGATACGCTCCTGTTGCAATCGAGTGAAGGTCAAATTTCCACTTTGCAGCTTCGAAATGGCGAGGTCTATGCGGCTTCCAGCAACCAGGGCAAGCTCTTTAAATTTGGAAAGGATCTGGTGACTGACGGCTCCTATGAGTCTCCGGTTCGTGATGCAAAGCTTACCGCGGTTTGGGGTCGGGTCTGGTGGCGAGGCAACGGGAACGTGGAACTACAAACGCGCAGCGGCAATGGCGAGCGCCCGGATGCCACTTGGAGTGACTGGAGTTCGGCGTATCGCGATCCGGAAGGCAGCCAGATTTCCAGTCCACGCGCACGCTTTGTGCAGTGGCGGGCTGTATTGCGTTCTGTCGGCAGTGGCGGATCGACCTGGATGGAGGACGCGAGCCTTGCATATTTACCGCGCAATGTTGCGCCGGAAATCCTCTCAATTACCCCTTTGCCATTTGGAGTGGGACTTCAACAGATGGCCCAGCTTCAAATTGATCCCAATGTGGAATCCGCCGGACTCGATCCTGCGTTGTTTGGGGCCGCGGCACAGGTTCCCCCGCGCCGGCTTTTTCAGCGAGGTGCACGGTCGTTTCAATGGCAGGCCGAAGACAGAAACGGCGACACCCTTGAGTATGCTGTTTATTATCGGGGGCTTAACGACGTGGGCTTCCGGCTGCTGAAGGATAAGCTACGGGAAAACTTCTACACGATCGACGGAGCAACGTTGGCCGATGGCCGCTACATCATCAAAATCACTGTTACCGATGCATCTGACAATCCGGTCGGTCAGGCATTGACTGGAGAGCGTTTAAGCGAGCCGGTCGATATCGACAACACGCCCCCTGTGCTGCGTGCCGTAGGGCCAACCGGACCGTCCGGAAGTCGCTCAATTTTCGAAGTTGACGACGCTACTGGTAAGATCAGAAAGGCTGACTTGAGTATTAATGGTGCACCCTGGTTTCCGCTGTTCCCAGAGGATGGGATTGCGGATAGTAAACGAGAGCGATATGCGGTCGATCTGACCTTACTTGGCCCCGGTGAACATACGGTAAGCCTAAGAGCGTTTGACTCCAGCGGGAATGTTGGAACGCTCAGCGTAAATGTTCGGCGTTAGTTACTCGTTTGTACGTCTTACTGCACGATAAGGTGCGATGTGGTGCGAAACCGTGCGAGAACGCGCGCAAAGTGTTAACGTAACAAGGTTGTTAAAGGCTCATGAGTCAACACAGTTTTGGCACTGGTATTGCTCGTTAGGGGTCGGCGCATCTCTTAGCTCTCCCTCCCATGCGCGCTTGATAGCATGAGGAGGCTCGAAAAAAATGTTTGATTTGAAGCGAAAATTTGTAGCGGTGGTAATGGCAGTAGCTCTTGGCGGCTCGCTGACCGCAGGCGCTTTTGGCCAGAAGGGAAGGGACAGGGATCGCCCCCCCAAGCCTGACAATAAGGTCGTCGTGAAAGAGAAAGAACCGAGACCACCGCCGAACAATAACCAGCCGCCACCCCGAAACAACGATAAGAGGGGAAAGCCTTTAAACTAAGACGCTCAGGTCCAAATAAACAACTGCCCGACTCGAAACCCGCGCAACGCAAGTGGTGCGGGTTTTAGTTTTTAGAATCCAACTCGAAAGCTAACCTTCACACCTTTTCACAGCGCCGCGATCGACCCGACACAACAAAAAGGGCGACGCCAGATCGCCCTTCATGATCATCGGAAGTGTTGGTGCCCGCTAGAGGATTCGAACCTCTGACCCCTCGCGTGTGAAGCGAGTGCTCTACCACTGAGCCAAGCGGGCGTAAAGCCTTTAGAATCGACTTACACGCAGGAGCGGAGACAGTTTTAGGCTCTATCCGCATCGCAGATTCTTAGTTGATTTATGTGAATGCTCGCTTTCCCTGGCAATAGAGCATTCTTCATGTCTAAAAGCTAAATACGTACCATGAGAAGACCCGAAACGCAAGATCAAGAAGGCCATCTTTCGGATACTCGAGTGGTTCAATCAGAAGCGCTAAAGAGCTCGCCGTGGTATGCCCGATGGTAAAACAACTAGTCTCTGCCAGCTAATGCGTGCGCCAAGTCATTAGGCTTTTAGTTGCCGCGTTCTGCTTGCTGCTTAGCAAGCGCTAATGCCTCTTCCAGAAGGAAACAAATTCGACGGGAACCATTTGCTGAGCAGTTAGCCGGACATATTTATTGATCAGCAACACCCAAGAGTTTTTCCTTGACTTAGAACCCGGCTAGTAATAGATTGCGTCTGCTCGCACTACGTACAAAATTAAAGCTCACACTTTAACTCCAAAAATACAGAACTGAAGCCTGACCAAACTTAAAGTGAGCGAGGAGGTCAATCCCGGCAAGTTCATGGTGGTGACGGCGCGAATTCTCTTTGATAGCACCAGTCTCGGGACAATGCGGCAATACAGTCAGAGGGTCAAACCTGCCAAGGTGCAGTGCTCACCAGTTATGGAACCGGCCGTGGTCCATTCGAGCAGCCTTCGACGCCAGAATCTGGGGTGTCAAAACTTTGCCAAGAACTCAATTTCGATTGCGGCGGTTGATTAGGACATCATGTATTAAATCATTTGCTCGGTCGCGGGCCGTGCAAGACTGCTTGGCTTGACATTCAATCTCAAGGCGCTTGAGTTTCTCCCGGGCCATATTGCGGGAGATCTCACTCTCACAAGGATCAATCATGCCTCGTTTCCGTGGACCATGCCGGCTCAATAGGCTCGCCTTCGACCAGTTTCAGGAGTCGCGTCGGCGAGATGGTGGCGCGTTCCTGCTTAAAGCGATGAAGTCGACCGGCGGAAGTGCCAAGTTTCATCAACTCAGGCTCACAACCTGCCTGGCCGATCTGTTCTGCCGGCAACTAAATGCAGAAATTCTAATGGCTAACATCTCCAGGGAAAATAGGAGGGTTTTAGGAGGGTTTAAAGAGAAGTAAAGGAACGCGGTGAGGAAACCGTCGCGAGATAATCACGTCTGAAGCCGACAGGTTCACATGCGGTTTCTCCTCAGAATACCTAGTTCATAAACAGAATTCTAAATTCACCGACAATTTAATTTCGAAGGCCCCATTACTAGCTCGCTCCTCAGAATTCTGCGAGCAGCCTTCTGAGGAACTTTGAGATGGACCAGCGAATAGTAAGAATTCAGCAAGTTATGCGAGACAACCTCCAGCGCGAGTTGAGTCTCAGTGAACTGGCGCAATCCGTCAATCTATCAAGCTGGCGTCTTTCCCACATTTTTAGATCAAGCCTAGGCGTCTCTCCAATGCAATATCTGAGACGATTACGGATGGAAAGAGCGCGATACCTTTTGGAAACAAGCTTTCTGAGCGTCAAAGAAATCGGATATCAGGTCGGTCTGAATGATGAAAGTCACTTCGTGCGCGATTTTAGGAAGGTGTACGGAGACGCTCCGACTCGTTATCGATCACGCAATCATACTGAACTTCTGAATTCCGGGAATGCCGAAAAACCGGATGACGAAAAGGGGATTCATGAAGCTGACAACGGACATGAAGCCCCGCGCTCAACCAACAAGGATGGGCAAAAAGCCGTTATGCGATCGATTCTTTTGTATCTGAGTTTCCTTCTTAGATTGGGCACCGACCTTTGACATTGCGATCTACGTTTCCATCATTCAGATGGGGCCGCAGCAAAATTCGCTAACGAACAGCAAAGAACGCCAAGCAACAATGCTTGTCATTTCAGACGGCGGGTAATAATCTCGCAACGCTTCAATAAGAGTCCGACAACATCTTTTCCGTCAAAATTTTTTCGCGTTGAGCATTTGCGCTAAGCATTGGCTACTGGGAGATTTGCCTCGCCTTACCAGTCGATAGTCGTTGCTATCTTGCGGGGTTAAGACCGAGCCTTCATCCGTTGGACTCGGCACAGTCAGAAAATCAGCAAAGGTATTTTCATTTATTTGCGGCCCTCTACGGGCTGAAAGGAGATTCTATGCCTGAAAAAAAGGCTAAGCATCGAAAGGGAGCCGTACAGAAGAAGAGTTCTGATAAGGCTGTAAGCAGACGAACAGTACTCAAGGTAGGGGCGGCCGCGGGAGCTGTAACTGTCCTTGCGCCCAACATCATTACCCCAGGGAAGGCGTTTGCCAGCCTCCTTCAAGGCGGTCCAGTGGCACCGCCTCTGGTTCAGTGCAACGCAAACCCCGCCGGGAGTCCGGCACATACACCTTTTAAGGATTTGCTACCGATTCCGTTTGTAGCGATAGACCATCCACTGAAGCCAAAAACGACCGAGGCAGCCAACATAGGCGCGGGTGAGGCCGACCGAGCGGACCATCAACGCTTTGCTCAGTTCACGCCGGCCCACATCACCAGCGAATTGGAAGCCCGGCCCGGCCTGCATACATTCCACTCCGACTTTGGTCCGACATACATCTGGGGGTTCAATGGTGTCTATCCAGGCCCAATGATTCTGAGTCGATATGGCAAATCTACCATCATTCGGTTCCGGAACAGTTTGCCGCCGAACGGTGACAACACGTTTGGCGTCCCCGAGATAACGATCCACTTGCATAACGGTCACCATGGCTCAGAGAGCGATGGTTACGCGGGTGACTTTTTCCCAAGCGGTAGATGGAAAGACCATCTCTACCCGAATGTCTACGCCGGCATCGAGGCTTTTCCAAACCAGAACCCTGGTGGGCACGGCCCCGGTGACTCCAGGGAAAAGATGGGCACCTTCTGGTACCACGATCACCGTCAGGAGGAAACCCTCGCGAGCAACGTCCTAGGTCTGAACGGCATGTACATCGTTCATGACAGGTCGGATCCAGGCCATGAACACCCGAGCGCAGGCTCGCTGCGATTGCCCGGGTTATACGGCGTCACTGACATTCCTTTGATCCTTGGCGAGAAGAGGTTCTGCGCCCTCGACGCACAAGGCCGAAATGAAATGGTCAATGCGGCCGGTGGCGATAAGTTCATCGTCAACGGAGCGATTCAGCCGAGGTTTACTGTCAGGCGAAGGAAGTACCGGTTCCGCATTCTCTCTACCGGACCGACAACGGCCCAGTGGGACCTTAGGCTCCGCCACGGCACGACGGGCGCTGTCGAAACCATGACGTGCATCGCCACTGATGCCAATTTCCTCGAGCATCCGATTCCGGTCGATGATGGCGTGAATGCAGGTAACACCAACGCCATCACAGGAAACGTCATTAATACTCCGGGCGCAATCCGAGTAAACGTCGCTGAGCGCTACGACGTGATCATCGACTTCTCGAACTACGCCGACGGCGAGAAACTGTATCTCACAGATGTTCGGAGCCAGAGTGTCAACCCAGGAAACGTATTTCCGGGCTTGCCGTCAACCTTCAACATCGGAAACGTCATAATGCGGTTCGACGTGATAAACAAAGAGAGCCACTTCCCGAATGATACACCGCCCATTCCGGAGACGCTCTGTGAATATCCGCCGCTATGTGTGCCGGACACTACGTTCACGTGGAGGTTTGATCGCGATCCTATCGGAACGGTTCCACGACGGTTCTTGATCAACGGCCGTGACTTCGATGTCGATGTACCGCAGCATTGCATCATCAAGAACACCTGTGAAGAGTGGTTGATCGACAATAACACCGGTCAATTGCCATCTGGACCTACCAACTGGGCCCACCCTGTGCATATTCACTTCGAGGAATTTCGCACTCTGAAGCGATTTGCGAACATCGGCGGCGTACTTACGGAAGTTCCGGTGCCTCCGCTACAATCGGGCAGGAAAGACGTCACCAAGGTGGAAGCGGGAGAGGCCGCACTGATCAGGATGCAATTCCGAGACTATCTCGGAGATTACCTGATCCACTGTCATAACATGGGCCACGAAGATGCGTTCATGATGGTGCACTGGGTCATTGTTCCTGATGCAGCGGCCAAGGCAGCATGCGACGCAACTATTGCCAAGGCCAACGAGGAGTACGAAGCCAAACTGCGCGGTGAGGAGGTAGTCTAATGGATAGAAGATCACTGTTAACCAAGTTAACCAAACCAGGACTGTTCACGCCGCATCCTTCATCGCAGGGCCCTGCGAGGTTCACAAATGCGGTGCTTCGAACACAGGACAACCAAGAGGTCAGGTTCTATGACGATCTGATCAGAGGCAAGCAAGCCGTGATTAATTTGATGTACGCAGACTGTCACGGCGCGTGCCCTCGGGTGACT
>Ga0190272_10000210_pt1 | contig 35834 bp, 33 predicted proteins | sample Popmic504T_FD_133746 | JGI IMG/M metagenome (GOLD analysis project Ga0190272, IMG submission 133746) | Populus adjacent soil microbial communities from riparian zone of Shoshone River, Wyoming, USA - 504 T | ecosystem: Environmental > Terrestrial > Soil > Riparian zone | place: USA: Wyoming...
CGTGGGCGGAGTACGGAACGCCGACCGAGCTGCCCAGCATCCACCATCGCAAGCAGTACGACGCCGAGAAGGACCGCGACCCCGACTACCGGATCACCTGTGTCTTCGTTGACCGAAGGTACCGCCGCCGGGGCATCACCGAGATCGCGATCCGGGGCGCACTCGACCTCATCGCGCAGACCGGTGGCGGCGTGGTCGAGGCCTATCCGCACGACCTGACGCACCAGACGAAGAAGATGTCATCGTCGTTCCTCTACAACGGCACCCGCCAGCTCTACGAACGACTCGGCTTCAGGTACGTCCGGCCCAAGGGGTTGAAGAACTGCGTGATGTCGATCGAGGTGCCTGCACAAACGTGAAAAAGTTGCCCTTGCGAGGCGATCGTCAGATCACACCGCCGAGGGCGATGACTCCACGCGGCGGCGTGCGTCTTGGTGGCACGAGCGCTGCATCTGAATCGCAGCTATGGTCTCGAACATGGACATGCTGAAGGGTGACGAGATCGCCGAGGCCCAGCTGACCGACTGGCGCAAGCTGGCCCAGGGACTACATGCCCGCTACCTGGTCGCCGACTTCGGCACCGGCGCACGGTTCGTCGCCGCAGTGGGCGAGGCGGGAGACGCGCTCGGACACTACCCGAGCGTGTCGCTCGGCAATGGCCACGTCGACCTCAAGCTGGTCACCGCCGACGCTATTTACCGCGACGATGAGGGCACCGAACACGTCGTCGAATGGGTGACCCAGCAGGACGTCGACCTCAAGCCCGACGGATCAGCGAGATCGCCGCCGACCACAAGGCCGCCGCCGACCCGGCCTCGGTGAGCGTCATCGAGCTCGGCCTCGACACGGCGCACTCCGCGACCATCGCCCCGGTGTGGGCTGCCCTGCTGACCGGGAACGCCAAGTCGCAGGGCTACGGGTCGCCCAGCGACGAGGTCCGGGACGCCACGGGACGGGTACCGAACCTGTGGTTCGGGGGCGGCGACGAGCACGGGTCCCTGCGTCAGCGGTTCCACGTCGAGGTCTATGTGGCGCCCGAAGTAGCCGAGCAGCGAATCGCCGCCGCCGTCGCCGCGGGTGGGACCGTCGTCGATGACAGCGACGCACCGTCGCTCACCGTGATCACTGACCAGGACGGCAACCAGGGCATCCTGTGCGTGGCCCAGCCCCTGCGAAGAAGGACTGAACCGCCAAACCGTGGCACGCCCTATCAGCGCACGTGATCGTCGTTGTCCGATCCGGCGTCGACGATACGTCCGCGAACACCCTGCAGGACGTCGTCATAGAGCCGACGAGATCGCGATCAACTCGCCTATGACTTCATCGAGCGGGCGGCTGGCATCCAGTTCATGAGTGCAGCCCTCCCTGAGGAGCGGCTCGACCCTGGCGAGGTCCTCCAGGATCATGGCTCGTTCCAGTGAAGTCTTTCCGTAGCTGTTCGTCATTCTGCATGCCACCCGGTCAAGGATCACGTCAGCAGGGGCGCTGAGCAGGACGACCGCGTCGAAGCGATCGTAGAACTTCGATTGGTTCTTCACGCACCCTTGAACGAAGAGCGAGCGACCATCATCGGAGTCCAGCAGTTCCGTGATCCTTTCCTCGACCCAGAGCCACTCCCCACGGTGCAACTCGTCGGAGGACTCAACGTACTCGCGATACTCGCGCCAGCCCGGATCGTCGGTGTCTACGACGCGATAACCACGTCGGCCAAGTTCCCCGAGTGCCGACGACTTGCCGGTTCCCGACATCCCAGTCACCAAGACCCTCGACACCGGGACAACCTACCCAGTGGTAGGCAACAACGTGCCCCGATGGCTGCGACGACTTTCCGCGGAGTTTGCCTATCCCACAGCTGCGGCGATGAGCTGCCGTGGTGTTGCTTCGACGAATCGCCAAGCCAAGGAGGGCCTGGGGTCGTGCGAGGCAGGTCGATAGCAGAGCCGACGCTTAGGCTTCGGTATCCGGGTCCTACTTCTGATCCGTAGTCGCACTCCCACGGTCCAATCCGTCGGATCCCGCTCGATTCTGTCCCGAGCGGGGTCCGTTGTGTCCGGGGCTGTGACGTCGGCTGTGGTACTCGATGTGGTGCTTGCCGCGAGATCCGTTACAGCTGATGTGACAGATCGCCCGGGCGAATGCCCCCGTGTCCAGACTTCAACTACCGGTGAAGGCTGCTGCTCGCCGTGAAGGCGACGCCGGTGATTTGACCGTGTGCTCGCTGCAGTTGGCGAGCGCTACGACATGGATCCATTCACGCTGTCCGACCCGGCTGGCCGTCGCGCTGAAACTAAAATCTAGCCTTGGTGTAGACGTTGCCGTCCTTGAACCCGACTTGGCAGATTGAGCCTTTCAGCACCCACCCATAACTCAGGGTGGTCTTGTGTTCTTCCAGCGATTTCCCGCTAACCGCCCGCTTCCCGTCCATGATTCGCATCACGCGCGTCTTGGACATGCCTTTGTGAACAGCTCGGTACTCGGCGACGGTGCAGTCGTTTGGATTCGTACCCCCAATGCCTCGTACCGAGCCGGCCACTGCCGGCGTCGAGACCGCGGCGGTAAGGACGATGACTGCGCCGGCTAGGGCTATGACGGCATGACGACTGAACAACGAAACTCCCTAAAACGTCGATCGGTGACAGCGATATCGTCTTGCTCGTGGCCGACCTTTAGATGAGCGCTGGATGTGGCATGGAAGTGTTACTCCGACAAGGGCCGAGAGCAGGTCACCGCGCTCACCAGCAGAAACAGCGCGCCCGGAGAGACTCGAACTCCCTGCCTTCTGATCCGTAGTCCCAATCGCGGCGTTTCAGGACGTGTCACGACGTGTCAGCACGCTCACATCTTTCTCACCAAGTACCTCGAAGTCTCCCGCCGTTCCCCGGAGTTGCAGTAACGGTTGCAGCTGCGAGCTCGGAACCACTGAGATGAGTGACTCTCTTCACAACGGGATCCCCGATCACCTTGGCCGACAGAGAACAACGTTCAGCAGACCAAATGGTTAGACACCTACCGCTCCACTACGATGCCCCCGTGACACAGCTGCAATGGATCGGCGTCGTGCTGATGTTTGGGGGCACCCTCCTCCTCGGACAGTCCCAGAAACTTCGGAACTCCGGTGTCTGGAGTTTGTTCGGCTACACGTCCGACCCACAGCCGAACTCACCTGAGAACAGGTGCCCCCCCGGTGCATTGGCGGTCATCGCGCTCTTGGCGTCCCTCGTGGGCCTTGTCATGCTCGTCTGGCCCTACTTCGCTTAGACCTCCAGGACTACTAACAGTTCCGGACCTTGCAGTAACGGTTTGCAGCACGCCGCGACTTGTCACAGTCCAACTCGCGCGCCCGGAGAGATTCGAACTCCCCAACCTTCTGATCCGTAGTCTGGCCGCTGGCGTGTCAAGTGCCTCGTCAACGCTGACAAGACACGGTATTGGGGGGATAAACCGGACTCTGGCTCCACAAGGTTCGAGAAGGGTTGTGCCCTGACGTGTGCCACTGCATGCCCGCATGAGACTGGCCAACGCAGACAGCCGCTGACTTGCAATACTTTGCGCCCGAAGGGATTCGAACCCCTAACCTTCTGCTCCGTAGTCCGGGTTCGGGTTCAGCAAGGAGGGGTCAGGCGTCGCTGCGCGCGAAGATGATGGCCCCTGGGACATCCTCGTCCGGCCCCATGACCAGTTCAGCCTCAATCGTGAACCCGGCGTCGCGAAGCCAGCCGACGACCTTTCCCGGCCGCCGATAGTGACTATCAACATTGATAGGACGACTCGTGTAGCCCTCGGACGCGTGTCGTGTCTCGTCACCGACGTGGAAGCCAACAAGTAGCGGACCCTCCGGTCGTAACACTCGACCGAACTGCTCGAACACACCGGGCATGGCGTGGTCGGGCACATGGATCACGGACCAGAACGCGACTATGCCGGCGACCGAGCCGTCCACGAGGTTGAGGTCGGTCATCGTCCCAACTTCGAAACGTAGGTTCGGGTAGTTGCGCCGCGCGATGGCGATCATCTCCGGTGAGAGATCGATGCCGAACGCGTCGACTCCGGAGTCGTGGAGGTGGCCGGTAACGTACCCCGGCCCGCAGCCCACATCGGCGACTGGCCCGCCCCCGGCACGGTGGACCAACTCGGCGAACAACGCGAGGCTCGCGCGAAGGTAAGGCCTCTCGCCAAGCAGTCCCTGTACCTTCTCGGCGTATCCGGAGGCGTCGGTGTCGTACGACGAGCGGGTATCGGAAAGCCACGCATCAGACATGACTGTCACGGTAGTCCGAGACCGGGCCCGCCATGCCGAGAAAGACGCGGCTGGTCCGTCGAGTGACATACCCGAGCAGCCCACTGCCCGCAGAGGATGCCCCGGTGGCATTACGGGTTGCAGCAAACGTTGAACGGGCTATCCAACCGTCACTTGCAGAAACAGTCGCGCGCCCGGAGAGATTCGAAGTCCCAACCTTCTGATCCGTAGTCGGCACGGAACCGTGTCTAAGCGTGTCGTGTCGTGTTATGCGGTCCGTCGATTGTGCTCAGGCAGTCGTCTCCGTGCCGTCTAGTTACGTGCCGTCCGTGCGATGGTTGTGAGACCGTCGGGGAATCGCACTCGTTAGTCTCTAGTCGGGGGGTTTTGTTTTCTTCGGACGGTTCAGGGTCCGGTGGGGTTCCGATTCTGGGTGCGGATCCGACGCAGGACGCGGCTCAGTTAGCGGTGGTGGAGCAGGCAATCCCACCTCGCCGGGTCTGGGCGCACTTCTCCTTGCTACCTGATGCTCCCGCTCTTCGCTGGACATGTTTCAGCAAGCCGGGGAGACTGGCGCCAGCGGTCAGCTAACACAGCCAGGGAAGAACTGTGAACCTTGTCATGCGGGCATCAGCATCGGAGCTGGCTGCTGCACTGCGGGGGGGTCCTAGCCGAACAGACAAAGATGCTGCTGGTTACCCATCGGGTTCGCTGGAACGGCATTAGCCGTCAACCTGCTTCCCTTCCCGCCCGGCTTCGCCGCCAGCGATAAACAGAGCAGCCTGGAGTGTCATGTCGCCACACGATCACCACCTCGTTACCGCCGTCCTGGTCGTGGGCACAGGAGGGTCGGGCCTGCGAGCAGCGATCGAGTTGGCCGAGTCTGGTGTGGACGTGCTGGCAGTGGGAAAGAGGGCCTCCTCCGACGCCCACACCACACTTGCCGCCGGTGGCATCAATGCCGCTCTCGCGACCATGGACGCCGCGGATTCGTGGCCCCAGCACGCCGCGGACACTCTGAAAGAGAGCTATCTCCTTGCAGACCCGCGCGCCGTCATCCAGGTGACTCAGAACGCGGCTCGGGGAATCGACGACTTGGTCCGGTACGGCATGCGCCTCGACCGAACCTCTGACGGCAAAATCGCGCAGCGCTTCTTCGGTGCTCACACATATCGACGAACGGCGTTCGCCGGCGACTACACAGGTCTCGAGCTTCAGCGAGTCTTGATCGAGCAGGTAAGGCGGCTGGAAGTTCCGCTTCTTTCCACGGTCTACATCACCGAACTCCTAGTCAACGAGGGCGCCGTGTTCGGCGCGTACGGCTTCGACGTCGTCGATGGCAGCCGCTACGTGATCCACGCTGACGCTGTCATTCTGGCAACTGGGGGGCATACCCGCATCTGGCGCCACACGTCCTCACGACGTGACGAGAACATCGGTGACAGCTTCCGGTTGGCGGTTGAGGCAGGGGCGCGACTGCGCGACGCCGAGCTCGTACAGTTCCACCCCTCGGGTCTCCTCGCTCCGGAGAACGCTGCTGGAACGTTGGTCAGCGAGGCAGCCCGTGGTGAGGGTGGGTTCCTGCGCAATGCCCTGGGCGAACGCTTCATGGCGAAGTACGACCCAGACCGCATGGAGCTCTCTACGCGTGACCGTGTGGCTCTGGCCTCCTATACAGAGATACAGGAGGGACGGGGTACACCGGCGGGGGGTGTGTGGTTGGACTTGACTCACCTCCCCCGCGAGGTTGTCCTGGAGCGCCTACCGCGTCTGCACCAGACGTTGCTGGACCTACAGATGCGTGACATCACCAAGGACTCCATCGAGGTTGCGCCTACGGCGCACTACTCGATGGGTGGTGTGTGGGTGCGGCCAACAGACCACAGCACCGATGTCGACGGGCTCTACGTGATCGGGGAAGCGGCGAGCGGGCTGCATGGCGCCAACCGCCTGGGCGGAAACTCATTGATCGAGCTGCTGGTGTACGGGCGACTGACCGGCCAGGCGGCGGCGGAGTATTCCGCCCAGATGGCCGGGCAACAGCGGTCCCCGGCAGCGATCGCGGAAGCCAAGCAGCGTGTGGACGAATTGCTGGGTGCAGATGGCCTAGTAAATGTTCGTGTGATCCAGCGGTCCGTTCGCGACTTAATGACCGAGCACGCAGGAGTTGTCCGCGACGAGGGCGGGCTCAAGGCCGGGCTGACCGCACTTGACGATGTAGAGCATAAGATGGCTGCCCTGGGCGTCCACCCCGATATCTCCGGTTTCCAGAATCTGGCCCACGCCTTCGATCTCACATCGACCTGCTTGGCAGCGCGGGCAACGCTCGAATGCGCTTTGGTGCGGCGTGAGACGCGCGGCTGTCATAACCGCTCCGACTGTCCAGACTTGGACCCCGACCTCCAGGTCAACCTGGTCTGGTCATCGTCCGGGCACGTCTATAAAGAGCCGGTTCCGCCGATCCCGCAAGAAATCGCTAGGTTGATGCACGACGTATCCGCTGATGGGAAATTGTTGGAGTAACACCATGCAACCACGCTCGGAGCATGGAAACGGCATGTTTTACGAACCCGGACGTGCTGGTTCGCTCAAGGCCTCGAAGGGAACCTCATGAAGATTGTGGTAATCGGAGGTACAGGTCTCATTGGCACCAAACTGTCGGCGAAATTGGGAATTGAAGGGCACGACGTGGCGATCGCGGCTCCGCAGACGGGGGTGAACACCATCACGGGCAAGGGTCTCGAGGAGGTCGTGTCGGGCGCCTCGACCGTTGTGGACGTTTCGAACTCGCCGACATTCGACGATGATGCGGTCCTCGACTTTTTCAGGACGTCCACCATGAACGTGGTAGGTGCGTCCATTGCCGCATCGGTGGAGCACTACGTCGTGCTATCAGTCGTTGGCACCGACAAACTCCAAGAGAGTGGCTATTTCCGCGCGAAGCAAGTTCAGGAGGACCTCGTCCAGAGTTCATCGATTCCTTACTCGATCGTGCACGCGACTCAATTCTTTGAATTTCTCAACGGAATTGCTGATGGAGCGACCGAGGGCGACACTGTCCGGTTAGCACCCGTCCTCATCCAGCCGATCGCGGCAGATGACGTGGCACTGACGGTGAGTCGAGTTGCCGAGACGGCACCCCTCAATGGTCTCGTCGAGGTCGCCGGTCCTGAAGAGTTCCGCCTCGACCAGCTAGTCCACGAAGGGCTGCAAACGAGCCACGACCCCCGGAAGGTCGTCGCCGATCATGATGCCAAGTACTTCGGCGCGACGCTCAGTGAACGAGTGTTGCTTCCTGGCCTAGGCGCGCTAATCGGATCTACCACGATCGCGGATTGGCGTGCCAAATCCTCCTCAGCAACCTAAAGCTAGCCGCGGATGCAAGCGCGGGTCGCCCCGAGCTGGCACGTGATCCGTCCCGGGGTATTGCGACCGCCACCTGTGGAGGGCCACGATGGCTGTACCCCCTACCGGAAGGAACGTCATGAGCGAGGAGACGACTAACGCACCACCGATCGTGCTGATTCACGGCCTTTGGATGACCGCCCGAAGTTGGGACCACTGGGTGGAGCGCTACCGATCGAAGGGGTATCGGGTCATCGTGCCGACCTACCCTGGATTCGAGATCGAGGTTGAGGGGCTGCGCGAAAAGCCCGAGATCATCGCCGAGGCCTCCGTACCCGAAACGCTTGACCACCTCACCGACGTGATCGAAGACCTCGACCGGTCGCCGATCATCATGGGCCACTCCTTCGGCGGAACCTTCACCCAACTCCTCGTCAACAGCGGCCTAGGCTCTGCCGCCGTCGTCATCGACTCTGCTCCACCCGAGGGGGTGCGGGTCAATCCCCCGTCCCAGATCAAGTCCCTCTTCCCAGTCCTCAAGAATCCCGCAAACCGCCACCGTGCGGTGGGCTTCACCAAGGAACAGTTCCACTACGCGTTCGCCAACACGTGCAGCCGGGAGGAGTCAGACGAGGCATACGACCGCCTCCACATCCCGGCGCCCGGGCACTGGGTTTGGGCGTACGGCCTGGTCGCGAACTTGAAGCCCGGGCACCAGGACACCTGGGTCGACTTCGACCTAGACGACCGTGCTCCGCTGCTGTTCATCACAGGTGGCAAAGACCATCTGATGCCCCCCTCAGTGCAACGCTCGAATGCCAAGAAGTACCGAAACTCCGAAGCAATAACAGAGACCTACGAGTTCCCTGACCGGTCTCACTTCACTGGTGGCGAGCCCGGCTGGGAGCAGGTCGCCGACTACGCGCTCGACTGGGCGACGAGCCACGCGCAAGAGCGGCAGGGCTGACGAGTCGCCTAGCGTCCTGCGCAAACTCTGTCGGGACGACAGGATTTGAACCTGCGACCCCTTGACCCCCAGTCGGCATGGAACCGTACTTGTGCGTCCTTCTGGTGTTGCAGTGTCCAGGTTTCGTGCTCAGGGAGTCCTTTACGTTTTTCTAGGACCGAAGTGGTGCGGAAGTCAGATGAGTGGCGACGTTGGTGTGACCGTGCGGGTGTCCCACAGGTCACTTTGCACGCGGCCAGGACAGGCAGCGTGACGTATCTCATCACCCTGGGTGTGCCGTTGCTTGACGTTGCGAAGTGGGACGGCCACGACTTGCCGACGATGTTGAAGCACTACGACCGCTCGCCTGTGTCGGCAACTGTTGGTGACGCGTTGTCTCGCATTCTTACTGCCGAAGGCTAATCGGCGGTCCGTTTGTGAGATTGGTGTGAGAGAGGGACCGTCCCCAAGGCTAATGGGGGCGGTCCCTCCGTCTCTGACCTGCGCAAACTGTGCGCGCCCGGAGAGATTCGAACTCCCAACCTTCTGATCCGTAGTCAGATGCTCTATCCGTTGAGCTACGGGCGCAGGTCCAATTGACCGTCGCAGAGTCTATCTGCCGATCAAATCGAACGAGAAATCGGTTAATGGTCTCCCAGTCGGCCGCCCTCGTCCCACGCGCGGACCAGCCTCTTCGGAGCCGTGGCACGCCAAGCTTCGGTCAGTAGCTCTTCCATGACGGCGAGCGGTGTCTTCGGCAACTGGCACAGCACCCACCCGTGTCGGCCGACGTAGGGCGCGAACGAGTAGGTGTGCGGGTCCGCTTTCACCAGCGCTTGCTGTTCATCGACGGAAGCCTTGATAGAGGCCGTCAACTCATCGTCAGCCATTATCGCCAACATTCTTCGACGAACACGAAAGGTAGGGATGTCCCAAGTCTCGATCTCCTCGACCTCCGGAAGGCTCAGCGCGAAGGATCGTAGAGCCGCTCCCGACGCAAACGCTCGCTGTCCTTGCACCGGCTAGTCGCCGTCCGTCATGGCGCTCGCCACCCGCCGCATAGTGTCGTCCCACTCATTCTGCGGTCTTGGCGGCAACACATCGAGCCACATCGAGGAGCACGATCCCATCAATTGGGTGAGTCCCTCTGGTCGGGCGATGAACCACCAGTGCAGGTGGGCGCCGCCGTCTCCCCAACGGTTGATGTGGACACGGGCGATGCCACCCAAGCTCAGTAGCGCAGCTTCAATCCGCAGAAAGAGTGGCCCCATCTCAACAGCCAACTTCTGCGGGAGGTCAGTGAGGTCACAGTGCACGCGCGGGGTCAGCATCACCGTTGCGGGAAGACCAGAGGGCTCATCTGCATTGAGGCGCCAGTTGTCATTGGTCCAAATGAACTCGTCGTCGGACCGCTTGCATGACGAGCAAGCGTCTGCACCGTCCTCGCCGTGACGCGGCGACTCAGGGAGTGAGGGTGCAGACAACTCCCTAACCTGCATCTCGCCCTCGAATGGAAAGATGTCCCACTCCGCCAGGTCGGGCATCGGGAGCCGTCCGCCGGGACTTTGAGCTGATAGCGCACGCACATCAGCCACAATTCGGTTTGTGTAGGTATTCGGCCGATCCTGTGTCATCCCTGCACCCTAGACAAGTCATCGAGGGCAGACGCGTGTGACGAGTCGCGCTCACTTCAATGGGATTTGGCGATCTGCCAGACATCTACGAGAGATATCGTCATGATGACCGGGACAACATGATCGGGATGCAGGGGAACTTCATGAATCGTCGACTTGCCATGTCCATCGCCTTGGGTCTGTGTGCCCCCGCGCTATTCATCAGTAACGCAGCCTCCGCTGGGGTAGATGTCACGCCGCCTTCCCTGACGGTGCCTGAGCACGCGTCGTTCCCAGTGGGACGACAGGTTCCTTCGTTGGATTGGCCAGGCAAGTTTCCTGTGCACTACGCATGGAATGCCAGCGACGACTCAGGGATCTGCTCGGCCGCGGTGCTTGAACACTGGGGAGATGGATACATCGACAAATTCAGAATCTGGCGCGGCAAGGACTCTGAAGTTGACCTCGATGTCGTGCAGAGCAACGGCTCACACTCAGACAACGTGCAGTACCACAGCATCCGCGTTAAGGATTGCGCCGGAAACAAAGCCACCCGAACCTTCCCCGGAATTCCACTGGTGTTCGAAGAGCAGGGGTACGCAGAGGAGATAGTTAACGAGACGCCAGCCAACGTCTCCTGGCACGGCAACTGGCGACTTCACACTGAGGACACTGCCTATGGCGGTTCGCTCGCGACCACCAAAGATCCGGGCGCCAAAGTGGTGTACGCGTTTGACGCAGCGACCTCAAACTTGGAAGCCGGTAGCCACATCGGGCTCGTCATGCCTGTCGGTCCACACCGCGGAAAGGTCACCGTGAGTTTGTTTGGTAGCGAGGACACAGTCGTCGACACCTACGCGCCACAACGTCAGCCGAGGCAGGTGGTCGCGGATATCGAGGTCAGCGCCGACAACATCAACAACAACAAGGTCACGCTGACTCTCACCAATTTTGGTGGAGGGGCTAAGAGCAAGGTGAGCATCGACGCAATCGCAATTCTCTAGCTCCGTTGGCTCGCCCTCACCTGTTTCCTTGGAGTTCTGTCTTGAGGTTCTGGACAGCAGCGGCGGTGTGTCGTGGCCGAAACCTCAAGATAGACCGAAGCTAGACAGAACCGAGGCTGGCTGCCCGGGACTAAGGTCGAAATGGCGGAGGCGGAGGGATTTGAACCCTCGAGGGGCTTTAAAACCCCAACCCGCTTAGCAGGCGGGCGCCATCGACCGGACTAGGCGACGCCTCCACGCCGACGAGGTCGGCAGACGAATCATAGGTGACCACTTTCCAGTGGGCGAAGCCGCTTCCGGATCTGTCAACGGTGTTGACAACGGTGTTGATGCTAGCCATACTTCGGCGATGCCCTCGACGACGCAGCCACGTGTAGAGCTGTCCCGAGAACTGATCTTGGACGCCGCGCAAACCATCGTCGATCTGGACGGGGAGTCGGCCCTCACCTATCGCCGCCTCGGACAGCAACTCGAGGCTGACCCGACCGCCGCCTACCGGCACTTCCGCAATAAGGACGAACTCCTGCTGGCGTTGGCTGACCGACTGCTCGGGCAGGCCATGACCGACGTGCCTGACGACTTGGAATGGCGCGGCACGTTGCGCGAGATGGCCCACGCGCTCTACCGATCACTCACGCGTCACCCTCGCCTTGCCGTCCTAATCAGCGCGCGAACAACGGCCGGCGAACACGAAGCTATCGGGATTGAGCGCACGCTAAAGACGCTCGTGGACGCCGGACTCTCCATCGAAGAAGCAGTCACGGTCTGGCGTTCATTGGCTGACACCATCTTGGCCTGGTGCGGTCTGAGCGCAGCGTTCATGTCGCTGCCAGCCGAATCTCAGGCACGCGATAAAGACGCCTGGGCTACCACCTACCGCAGTCTGCCCGTAGATCGCTTCCCCGCGATCGCGGCAGCCCGGCCCTACATCGAGGACGAGTACGACGCATTTCCTTCGGCCCTCGAACTATTGCTCGATGGCATCGAGGTACGCATTGCGAACACAACCAAGGAGAGCCAATGACAGCCCAGATCAGCCGCCGCAAATTTCTCGGAGGTGTCGGCGCGGCCGGTGCTGGCGTCGCAGTCAGCATGGCGCCTGGAACATCGTTTGCGAAGGGCTCTCGGGGCGCGACAACCATCATCGTGGGGGGTCGAGTCTTTGTCGGTGACAACAAGAACACCGTATATGAGGCAATAGCGATCGGTCGTGACGGCAGCATCCTCGACGTTGGCCGCTACAGCGATCTGCGACGGTACAAGACATCGAATACCAACATCGTTGATGCGCACGGCGGAACCGTCATGGCAGGGATTCAAGATGGCCACGCGCACCCTATGTACGCCGGCCTGCGTTCGCTCAGTCCATCCCTTGAGGACGCGGAACTCACCGGATCCGAGGTGCAGGATCTCGTTGGCAGCTTCTTACTCGACCCAACATTTGGCAGCGAACCGGATTCTTGGCTCGTGGTAGAGGGATGGAACCCCGCTGGCACGCCGACCGATTCCCTCCCGCACAAAGACATTCTTGATTCCTTGCCAACAGCACGCCCCATTGCACTTAACGGCTCAGACGGTCACAACCTCTGGGTCAACAGCAAGGCCCTGGCGCTCGCTGGTATCGACGCGAGTACACCCGACCCGACCGGCGGTGAGATCGTTCACGATGGCAGCGGCGAGCCCAGCGGGGTGCTCAAGGACGAGGCGCAAGGCCTGGTCCGCAATCTGATCCCCGGCCAAACACCGGAGCAGATGTACCAAGCCTTTGCTTGGGCATTCCAACAGATGGCCGCTGGCGGTATTACGTCGGTGCAGGACGCGTGGGTGGAGCGTTGGCAACTGCCGTTTTACCGTTCACTCGCGACAAACGGCGACCTCCTGCAGCGCATCCGACCTGCCTTGCTGGCAACGACCGCGCAGGTGTCGAGGCCAAACGAGGTCCTCGAGCGCGTCACTCGAATCGCGGCAAAGTTCGGTGACATACCGCTGATGCGTTTTGGCACCGTCAAGGTCTTCATGGATGGCGTTATCGAGTATCCAGCGCAAACAGCAGCCCTCCTTGAGCCGTACCTCGATGAGAACGGGGACGCCACGTCGAACTATGGCGACCTGTACGCGGATGCGGAAACGTTCGGCCGGCTCGCCACAAAACTCGATAAGGCTGGCTGGCAAGTCCATGCTCACGCCATCGGCGACGCTGCGGTTAGGGCTGCCCTCGATGGCTATCAGCGCGCGCTCCAGGCCAATGGTCCGCGCGGGAATCGCCACACCATCGCGCACCTACAGCTCGTGCACCCGGACGACTATTCACGTTTCTCGGAGCTCAACGTAATCCCGGACATGCAACTGCAATGGGCGACCCGCAACGTCTGGACCGAAGAGGCACTCGAGCCATTCATCGGACCAGAGCGGCACGCTCGGCTCTACCCCGCCAAGAGCATGCTCGACGCTGGGGCCCCACTCGCGGGAGGATCCGACTGGCCGGTGGATCCCCTGTACCCCTGGAACCAGGTGCAGTCAGCCATCGATCGTTTCGGTATCTACGGCGAGGACGAGCCGCTCTATGCCGAGCAAGGCATTAGCCGTCGGCAATCACTGCTCATGCACACCCGGGGTACCGCGTACCAACTCCACCAGCTGAAGCGAACCGGAACGCTCGAGGCAGGAAAGCAAGCGGACCTCGTGGTCCTGGACCGAGACATCACTCGTTGTCCCGTGAGCGAAATCAACCAGGCGGTACCCCAGCTGACATTGCTCGGAGGGCAGCCGACCTTCGACATCGGAACTGCCAGCGGCCGCGCAGCCTCCCGCAAGCTTCAGAAGGCGGCCACTGGGGGCGTCGCGCGCCAGTGGAGCCATGGCACGGCCACCCGACACGACGGGTGTCCGTGCACCACAGGCGGGCGTCACTAGCACGGAAGCACCGTTTGCCGGGCTGCTGCCCTAGCGTGTGGCCCATGGCGAGTTCGTGGATTCTTCGCAACGGAGCAACTGACGTTGCGCCCATCGAGTACGAGCATGCCGCTGCGGTGGCCACCGATGACACGCTGGACACCGTTTGGCTGACGCTGACACCCGATGAGCTCATCGAAATAGCTCCCAGGCTGGGATTTCACTCTCAAGCGCTTGAGGACGCGACCAAGGCAACAGACGGGCTCAGTGAGTCCGCACAGCGGACGAGAATTACTCGCTTTGAGGCTTACGTCTTCCTCACCCTATTCAGTTCGTCGTTAGATCCGCCCTCCGGTGAACTCTCGCTGACCGCGATTCCGGTCTTTGTCAGCCCCAAATATGTCGTTATGGTCAATCCCACCGAGCCTTACTCGAGCGAGGAACTGCTGGCACGCTGGCGCGCTGACCCCTCGCTCTTGCAATACGGCGTCCCGACGCTTTTGTACTGCCTGCTCGACCTCATCGTCGACTCACACCTTCGCACCGTTGACAGCCTCACCGATGCCGTCGATGAGATGGAAGAAGACCTCTTCAGTACTGCCTCGGATGCGGCCAGCGACCCGCGTGACTCACAACTACGCAGCTTCACGAATCGTAAGTCCTTGGTGAGGCTCCGCCGGGTGACCCAGCCGATGCGTGAACTCATCACCGGGGCGATGCGGCATGAAGACAACGACGCCACTCCGGTGCCGCCACCGCTCATGCCCTACTACCAAGACCTGTACGACCATGTCCTTCGAGTGGCCGATTCCATCGAAGGACTAAGAGATCTGATCACCACGATTTACGAGACCAGGCTGGCGCTCTACGACCACACCCTCAACACCGTGACCCGTCAACTAGCGGCATGGGCGGCCATCATTGCCGTGCCGACGGCCGTCACCGGGTTCTACGGTCAAAACATCCCCTACCCAGGATTCGGCCGCAGCTCTGGGTACATCTCGAGTACCGTTTTGTGGATTTCGATCTCAGTTCTCTTGTACGTGATGTTTCGCAAGCGCAAATGGTTGTAGCCGCCTCGTTAAAACGTGGGGCGAAGTGGCATTCCCGAGGTGCCATCAGCGCGTAACTTGGCGGCCAAAACCTGATGCAGCTGGATGGAGTTGAGGTCGAAGCCAACCCGTGATGCCGCCATGTAAAGCTGCCATACTCGTGCGCGCCGAAGCCCAACCTCCGTCACGCAGTTGTCCCAGTTTCGTTCCAGGTTTTCGCCCCAGTCGCGAAGTGTCATCGCGTAGTGCTCGCGCAGATTCTCTTCGTGACGAGGCTCGAGTCCGTGGTCTTGCATCTTGCCGATGATGCTGCCGATGGCAGTTAACTCACCATCGGGAAACACGTAGCGGTCGATGAAGCCTCCGCTTCGGGCGCGCTCGCGGGTGGTAGGCCTGGTGATGCAGTGATTCAGCAGGCGTCCTTCGGGTCGAAGTTTTGAAGCCAGCCTGCTGAAGTACGTGCCCAGCTGGCGCCTGCCAATGTGCTCAGTGAGGCCGATCGACGACACCGCGTCAAAGTTTCTCTCTTCAACGTCGCGATAGTCGAGGTGGCGAACTTCCGCTCGGTCGGCAAGACCGCGGTCAGCAATGGTCTTCTGCGACCACTCGGCCTGGCGCTGCGACAGTGTCACCCCGATGGCCTTGACGCCGTAGTGCTCAGCGGCATGCATCACCATGCCGCCCCATCCGCACCCGACATCGAGCAGACGCATCCCCGGCTCTAAGGCAAGTTTGCGACACACCAAGTCGTATTTCGCATACTGCGCCTGCTCAAGACTGGACTGCATCTCGGGGTATACCGCGCAGGTGTACGTCATGGACGGTCCGAGGACCATCTCGTAGAAGTGATTGGAGACGTCGTAGTGGTGGGAAATGGCCTTGGCATCGCGGGTCTTGGAGTGTCGCAGCCCGCGACGCCAGGGAGGCGACGCCTCTTCGTCAGGAATCTGCGGGCGTTTTAACACCCAGGGACCAAGCTCCCGCAGAACCTTCAACTTCTCGCGCGCGGAAATGTCTTGCCCCGCCTGAGGGATCAATGCATGCAACGCCTCGTGAAGACTCCCCTCGACAGCCAGGCTGCCGCTGACGAACGCCCGCGCCAACCCCAAGTCGGAGGGAGCGGTGGCCACGTATTGGAGGGCAGCGGGCTCACGAAGGTCGAGCACGACATCGGCGTCAGTTGGGCCAAATGAGCTGCCGTCGTACGCCGTGAACCGAAGATTTGGACGTTCGCCGATCACGCGCCCGAAGACGCCAGCGATGGATGGACGCGAGCCAACCATGACTACCACTCCTTACCGCCCAACTACACATTTGGAGTACAGATCCAGCAGGCGACCCTGGGGGTCGTATTCCTTCTTCAGAACTTCGTAACGATCCCCGTTGAATGCCCGCCAGAATTCATCCGGCTCGTAGTAGGAATTGGAGTAGAGCGACTTCCGTCCGCCGAGTTCGGTCACTTTGGCTTCAATCATCTTGTTGTGATCGCCGTCTTGTTCCCCTTCGCTCAGCGGAACCGTCGACCAGAAGCCAAAGTTCACATAGGTCGTGTCGGGGTCGAGCGCGTAGAGGTCCCAGGTGACGTTCGCATCTCGTTGACGCAAGGGACACAGCCAAATCGGGGAGATGCCAATCTCCCGCTGAAAGAAGTCGATGAACTCCGCAGCCTTCGCAACGGGAATCTCAACGTCCTGGATCACCGGTTCGCGCGCAGGCTTGCCTCGGCGCTTGTCCAGGTTTGCCATCCACTGATGCCGGCGCTCGAAGCGCACCACCTTCCAATAGACGTCGCTGCGCAACAAGCTACGCGGCATGAAAGGTCGGACCAGCGGATGTTGCACCCCGAGCGCGCGCGAGCACCAGAACCAGTCGGTGTCCCAGCGCCACAAGTAGTCGCGGATCGTGAGGAAGTCGCGGGTACGACGTGTGAGGGAACGGTAGAAGATGTGGCGCCGGGTGTAGTCCGACAAGTAGGGAGCCTGGTCGACGAAACGCCCGAGAGTTAGGTACATCTCATCGGAGCCAAAGACGACTCCGTCTACGAAGTCGACGACGCGATCTCGATCGATGCGCGCCTCACTGATTCGCGCGAGCGCACTGAAGAGGCTGTCGGCGTCGGTAAAGCGGATGTGACCGAGCTCAACGAACGGCTGGACAGGTTCCAACTCGATACGCAGCCGGAGTGCATAGCCCAAGGTTCCATAGGAATTTGGGAAGCCAAAGAATAGGTCGCGATGCTCTCCGTCCGGTGTGACCGTGATGACGCGGCCCTCAGCCGTCAGGACGTCCATCTCAAGCACTGATTCGTGCGGGCACCCGCTACGAAATGACGACGACTCGATCCCCATCCCGGTGACCGCGCCGCCGAGGGTGATGGTTTTCAACTGAGGCACCACAGCGGGCATCAAACGATGAGGCAGGGTGGCGTCAACAAGCTCCTCGTACGTTGTCATTCCGAGGACGTCTGCTGTGCGCCCTTCGACATCGATGGAAAGGACGCCGCGGAACTCGGAGACATCGAGACCGGAAGCGTCGGTGTCGTCGCGCACGCGGAACAAGTTGGAGGTGGCCTTGGCGAGACGAATGGGGTCGGACTCGGGAATAGCGTGATAGTTGGCCACCAGGCGAGCGATCGCATCGGGGTAGGTTCTCGCATCAACGCTCACCCCCGCAGCCTAGGAAACAAACCCACCTTTGCGCGAGGAAAATGATCGATTCATTTGCCCGCCACCCCCCGGGCTGTTGATCAGAGCGAAACTAGGCCTAGCAGCCACAGACCCAGCCCACCGGCGGCGGCCGCACCTAGCACCCGCAAAATGCCCCACCTGGCGCCAAAGAGCAGTAGCCCGCTCGCCACTGCGACGACGACGGCGAAGCCATCGACGGACGTCCACACCGGTCGAAGCATGTCGATGGGGCCGGCCTCGACTTCGGTGAGTTCGCGGAAGAAGACGTTCTGCGCGAACCAGATCCCCAAGTCGGCCATGACCCCCACCACGCACGCGGTCACGGCGGCCAGGGCACCGGCCACTCGACGGTTGTGGCGCAGGCGCTCGACCGAAGGCGCTCCCAACAGGACAAACCCGAACGATGGGAGAAAAGTCACCCAAGCAGTCACCGACAGCCCGATCACGCCCGCTAGGGCAGGTGGCAGGCCGAGCTCGTCGCCCAAGCGATAGGCCGAGACGTAACCAATAAAAGGCATGACGAGCACCAGTGGACCTGGCGTTGTCTCGGCCAGTCCGAGCCCGGCCACCATGTCGCGAGGTTCCACCCACCCGTACTGCTGCACAGCTTGTTGCGCCACATAGGCAAGTGCGGCGTATGCGCCGCCAAACGAAATCACCGCTGTCTTAGAGAACAGCCAGGCTTGCTGAGTAAACAGATTGTCGACGCCCCAACCCACAGCCAGCACCGCGAGCGGCAGGAGCCACAAGACGAGTGCGGCGAAGCCTGCCAGGCGCGCCCTGTGGGCCTGGGGCTCTGAGATCTCGTCGATGTCGTCGTCGTTCTGGCTGTGCAGGCCCAGCACTGCCGGTGCGCGCCGGCCAACAAGCCAACCGACAATCAGCGCGACGATGACCACGACGGGGAATGCCAAACCAAAGATGAACACGGTCAGAAATGACGCCGTCGCAAGGCTAGCGAGAAAACTTGTGCGCAGCGACCGGTTGGCGACCCGGACAAGAGCCTGAACAACGATCGCCACCACCGCGGCCTGGATCCCAAAGAGAAGGGCGGCGATCCATGACACGTTTCCGTAGGCGGAATAGACGCCGGCAAGCACCGCGATGACGAATAGTCCGGGCAGAACAAACAGGGCGCCGGCCACAGCCGCTCCGCGAATGCCGTTCAGCAGCCACCCCATGTACACAGCGAGCTGCATCGCTTCGGGGCCGGGGAGCAGCATGCAGAAATTCAGGGCGTGGAGGAAGCGCTTCTCGTCTAGCCACTGCTTGTCGTCGACGATCACCCGGTGCATGACGGCGATCTGCCCTGCTGGCCCACCGAAGCTGTTGATCCCGATGTAGGCCCAGGTGCGCCATGCTTCGGCCATCGGCACCTGTGAACGTGATTGCGTCACTAAAGCTCTTCACTCTTCGCACTGCCGTGACCGCGCTCTTTCGCGCGGGCGCGTACGGCCGGGTTACCCGATCGCCTCGCTGGTTTGTCGGCAGTTTCGGTAGCAATCACGCGGCGCTTGGGAAACACTTTCTTCGCGAGGTATGCCGACCCCAGGGCGAGCAACGCATAGGCGACAGCGACCGACCAGGGGGCACCGCGAACCATTGAGACAACACCCACGCCGACAAAGGCCAGCGTCAGGGCGCTAAAGAGAAAGAAACGCGTGAACGCACCTAGCCCGGTGACGACTCGGAGACTCGGCGACTCACCCACAGCGCCATCATGACGCACACGCTTCTACACGCGGAAGCGGGAAATCGATTCGCGCAGATCGTCGGCAAGAGAAGTCAGCGAGGCAGCCGCGCGAGCCGCGTCGCGAGAACCCACTGCGGCTTGCTCTGAGACTCCGGCAACCTCGCTCATCGCACCGACCATATTGGCGGAAGCGGTGCGCTGCTGTTGACTGGCATTGGAGATCTCACGGGCAGCGGTTGTCGTCTCGTCGGCCATTTCGGAGATGCGTTCGAGCACCATCACGACGTCCTTCGCGAGCGCCACACCATTGAGGACTTCTTCGGCTCCCTCGGCCGTGGCTGCTGTGGTCGCTCTCATTTCTGCCTGGATCTCGGTGACGATCCCCTGAATCTGCTTCGTGGATGCTTGCGCACGCTCGGAGAGTTTGCGCACTTCCGCGGCCACTACGGCAAACCCGCGCCCGTGCTCACCGGCGCGGGCTGCCTCGATGGCGGCATTGAGAGCCAGCAAGTTGGTCTGGTTGGCGAGGTCGTCGATAACTTCAAGAATCCGGCCGATCTCGCCCGATTTCTCGGCCAACGCTGAGGTTCGTTGAGCCACCAGCCGCGAGCGGAGCGCGATGGCATCGATCGCCGCCACCGCGTTCGTCACTGCCTCTTGGCCCTCTTCGGCGAAGCGAAACGTCAAGGCAGCATGCTCGACGACCTCCGCGCTGGTTCCGGCGATCGCGTCGGCCATTCCGGCGAGTTGTTGCAGGGTGGTGGTGGACTCGGTGACTGCCCCCGACTGCTTACCTGACGCATTAGCCTGCGTTTGCGCAGCGGCAAGCAGTTCCTGGGCGCTCTCAGAGATGCGTTCGCCGCCGTCTCGAACCCGGTCGACCAGCATGCGCAAAGACACCAACGTCTCGTCGATGTTGACCGTGAGGGCTCGTAGTGCTGCGTCTTCTTCGTCTGGCATGGGAATGTGGATGGCAAGGTCACCTTCGGCCGCCTGACCGAGTGAGAACGAGAGTTCTTCCACGCGTCGCTGGAGGCGATCGTGGTGAGTTTGATGGATTCCGGTCTTCAGCATTTCGTCGAAGCCGACAGTCAGCGGGATAACTGCCGAGGCCGCGACGAGCCACGGCAGCACTTCGACCGAGAAAGTTCCGGAGGCAACAGAGGCCGCGAGCAGCATCCCCATTGCCAGAGCGGCAAACGCGGCTAGCCCTTTGCGCTCTACAACGTCGGCCACGAAAATTGCGACGGTGATGAAGAGCACCCAGACCGGGCTTCGCAGTCCACCGGTCAGGGCGACTAGGCCCGACACCCACACCATTTGCAGAGTAATGAGGGCAAACGCTACGCGCCGGTTGCCGATTTCTATTTCGTTACGAGACGCACGCAGCGACAGCTGAGTCAGGACAAACGCGTAGATCGCACCCAGCGAGCACCAGATCAGCGCGGGCACCAGCACGACCGGAACCGACGGATCGGCGACGTCGATGAGCACCGTCAGGACCACACCGAGTCCGACGTTCACCCATGCGGCGATCGCCCCCGTGCGCGCCAACTGCTGCGGGTTGTCCATACCGCCCTTCCGACGAGCAACAAGGCGCCTCGCACACGTAGACGCCGTGACCAATGTCGGCACCCCCTCGCTCGTACTTGATCCGTTTGGATTAGTCACGCCTGAGTGCTCCAAATGGGGGAACTGCTGTAACGGCGGTGGTGGCCATCAAGATCACTATGTCCGGTGGCATAGCCTGCCCAGCCGTGGCACGACAGGCAGCGGTAGCGGCGGGCAATCCGGCGACCGTGGCTGCGGCCACCGCAGTGTTGCGGCGAGGTGGGAACGCGGTCGACGCGGCGCTTGCGGCGGGGTTTGCTGCCGCCGTCGCCGAACCCACCCTGACCAGCCTCGGCGGTGGTGGCTTCATGCTGGTGCGCAGCGTGGGAGTCGACACTCTTCACGACTTTTTCGTGGATGCTCCTGGGCGCGGACAGCCGGTCGGTGACCGCGAGCCGCACTTCACTCCGGTGACCGTGTCCTTTAGTGGTGCGGACCAGATCTTTCACGCCGGGTACGGATCGGTTGCCGTCCCCGGAGTTCTCGACGGGTATCTCACCGCCTTTCGCCGCTACGCCACGTTACCGCTCACCGACCTCGTCGCTCCCGCGCAAAAACTGGCGACCGAAGGGGTAGGGCTCACGGCGAGTCAACAGGAAGTCTTCGGCTTACTTCGCGACATCTTGTCGCTCACTCCGGAGGCGCACCAGACGTACGGCGCGGTACTTACCGACGGAGTTCTCGTCAACCCTTCTTACGCGGAGTTTCTCAGCCAAGTTTCTCGCGAACTACCAAGCGGATGGCGAGATGCGCCGGGTAAGGCTGCCTTGCTGGAGCAGATGAACGCACACCACGGCCTGTTGAGTGCCAAAGATTTGGACGCGTACCAAGTCGTCGACCGATTGCCTCGACGACAGACGTTTCGCGGTGCGACAGTCACGTCCAACCCGGCGCCCTCCTTTGGCGGTTCCATCGTGGCTGCCGCGCTCACCGAGATTGGCGCAGAAGCAAAGAGCGCCAATGAGACCGGACGCCTCGTTGCTGCCATGAAGGCGCTATCTGAAGCGACATCTTCAGCGAAGAGCAGCGGCCCGCAGTCGAGCGCAGGAACCACACACATCAGCGTCATCGACGCTGACGGGATGGCCGTCGCCATGACGACGTCGAACGGTTCGTGTTCTGGGGTGATGGTTCCCGATACTGGCGTGCAGCTCAATAACGTGATGGGTGAGGAAGACCTTCATCCAGAGGGGTTCCACGCGACTGAACCCGGGACGCGCATCGGCTCGATGATGGCGCCAACCTTGCTCGACCTACCAGACGGAACTCTCGTCGCGCTAGGCAGCGGCGGCAGCGAACGAATCCGCAGCGCGCTACTCCGCGTCATCGTTGCCTTGGTCGACGGTGGCTACCCGCTTCAAGAGGCAGTGAACGCCCCCCGCATTCATCACGACGGAGCCACCATTCATGTTGAGCCGGGTGTCCGAAGTCACACACTGGCCGCCCTCACCGACCTAGCCCCCGTTCGAGCCTGGCCCGCCCGCAATCTCTACTTCGGTGGGGTGCACGCGGTGTCGGCTCACCCCGATGGACGCAAGGAGGCGGCGTCTGATCCCCGACGAGACGGTGCCAGCGCCGTCGTGACCATCGACTAGGAGCTGGCAGGCTCAGAAACACCCATATTTAGAGGAAAGCCCCTCATCATGCGACACTTTCGCGGTTGACCTTCGAGAGGAATTGATGGACGGGAACTCCTCCTTCCGCCACACGAACACGTCGGTGCTTTCGATCGTGGCCGCCGAGGCACCAGTAGTGGTGACATCGGCCGAGTTCGACGAACGCCTAGCGGATGCCTACGCCCGGCTAGGGCTGCGTCCTGGACTGCTGGAAAGTCTGGCTGGGATTCGCGAACGTCGATGGTGGCCCGAGGGCGTCACCTTTGCCGACGGCGCCGTGATGGCCGGAGAAAAGGCCATCGCCCAAGCAGGCGTCGATCCCGCGCTCATCGGCATGATGATTAACTCGTCGGTCTCGCGAGCGCACCTCGAGCCGTCGACGGCCGTCGAGATCCATCACAAACTCGGACTGCCGACGTCTTGCACCAACTTCGACCTCGCGAACGCATGCCTGGGCTTCGTCAATGGCATTCACCTCGCGTCCACCATGATCGACGCTGGGCACATCGACTACGCGCTGATCGTCAACGGCGAAGACGCTCGCGACATTCAAGAGCTCACCATCGAACGTCTGTCACGCGACGAAGCAACCTCCGAAGAGTTCTTCAACGAGTTCGCGTCCCTCACACTTGGTTCGGGTGCGGCTGCGATGGTGTTGGGGCGCACGGACCAACACCCCGAAGGTCACCGCGTCATTGGTGGCGTGGCCCGAGCAGGGACCGAGCATCACGACCTCTGCGTCGGCGACATGAAGTACATGCGGACAGATACCCGGGGGCTGATGGAAGCTGGCCTCGACCTCGCCGAAGCTGCCTGGAAGGACGCCACGCCCGAGTTCACCTGGGCCGATATCGATCGCTTCATCGTGCACCAGGTTTCGCGCGTCCACACCAGCGCTCTCTGTCAGCGCCTTGGCATCGACCAAGCCAAAGTTCCGCTTTCATTCCCGACGTTCGGCAATATCGGCCCGGCATCGTTGCCCTTTACACTGGCGCAAGAGGTGGACGCATTGGCTCCGGGCGAGCGGGTCTTGTGCATGGGCATTGGTTCCGGCCTCAATACCGCCTTCTGCGAAATCATCTGGTGAACATCGCGGCACCCGCGTCGCTGCCGCCGTCTGACCTGCCCGGCCTCGACCCGACGTGGTCGCGACTGGTCCATGCCCCGGACAGCCGGGGGGTGAATCGAACCTGGCACGCCCTCGACGTCGCACCGGACCAGCCCCAGGGAACGTTGCTGTGTGTGCATGGAAACCCCACGTGGTCCTATGTGTTTCGCTCGGTAGCGGCGGCGGCGCGCGACCGATGGCGCGTCATCGCTCCCGACCACTTGGGGATGGGGTACTCAGAACGAGTCGAGGACCATCTGACGCTGCGCGATCGCGTCGATGAACTCAGCTCACTGACCGACGCTCTCGACGTTCAAGGTCCGGTTGTCATCGTCGCGCACGACTGGGGCGGTTCCATCAGTCTGGGGTGGGCTGAACAGCACCTGGACATGGTGGCCGGTGTCATGCTGCTCAACACTGCTGTGAGTCAGCCCCACGGCGAGCGAGCACCCGCACTGATTCGGCTGGCCCGCTCTAGTCCGCTCCGCGAGGCGCTGACGGCGCGTACCGACTTGTTTGTTCGAGCGACGTTGCGGCAAGCACGCCCGCCCCTCTCGTCCGAGGTAGCCGCTGCCTACAGCGCGCCGTATCGTTCCGCTGCCCGCCGGCAAGCAATCGCCGACTTCGTGGCTGACATCCCCTTAGAAACGACTCACCGCACCCACACGACGCTGACGGGAATCGGCGCCGGCTTGGACCAGCTTCGCAGCGTCCCCGTGTTGTTGGCCTGGGGCACCCGCGACCCGGTGTTCACTGAGCCGTATCTGCGGGATCTGCAACGGCGGCTTCCTCAAGCAGTCACCCACCGTTTTGAGAATGCCGGCCACCTCGTCATCGAAGACGCCCCCATCGCCAAGCTCGTCAACCAGTTTGCCAATGACTGCATCAACGCTGTGATTGACATCGTCGATGAAGTCCCGCCTACGCCACCCGTTCTCATACAAAGGCGCCGACCGCTGTGGGCGGCAGTCACCGAACATGAGGAAGACGACACCACTGCGATAGTTGAGATGGGCCGCACTGCTCCGAAGCGCGAGATCAGTTGGCGGCAACTGGCCGTCACCATCGACCACCTGGCCAAGGGAATGAACGCGGTCGGAATCGCGCCCGGGGACCGAGTCGGGCTGCTGGTCCCGCCCGGTGCCGATCTCACCGCCATCCTTTACGCGACCTGGCGGGCCGGCGCGACCGCTGTGGTGGCGGATGCTGGCCTCGGTTTGGGCGGTTTGCGTCGCGCCCTGCGCGGAGCCGACGTCAAGCACGTCTTCGGTGAGACCAAGGGGCTAACTGCTGCCCGTGCAATGGGGCTGCGGGCCACCTTTATCAGTGTGGGGTCGACACCGCGTCCCGCCCGAGCAGCGTTGGGTATTTCCTATGCATTGGCGGAACTGAGAGAGATTGGTCAAGGCCGACCCACGATTGCCGAGCCAGCCGCCAGTGACGTCGCAGCGGTGCTCTTCACCTCCGGTGCCACTGGCCCAGCCAAGGGGGTTGTCTACCTCCACCAGCAGTTGGAGGCACAACGCGACGCCGTGCGGACGACATTTGCAGTGAAGGAGTCCGACAGGCTGGTGGCCGCCTTTGCTCCGTTCGCGCTCTTCGGCCCTGCGCTCGGCGTGCCCTCTGTCGTTCCTCACATGGATGTGACCGCACCCGCGACTCTGACTGCACGTGCGCTAGCCGCAGCAGTGGCGTCCATCGAGGCAACGCTCGTCTTTGCCGCACCCGCCGCGCTGCGAAACATCGTTGCCACCTCTGGCGCCTTACGCCGCGGGGAACGCAACGCGCTCTTGGGCGTGCGCATGCTGTTGTCTGCGGGCGCACCGGTTCCGGTCAACGTCCTGCAGTCCGCGAGCACCCTCATGGGCGGGTGTGAGGCACATACGCCCTACGGCATGACCGAAGCCCTTCCCGTCAGTGACATCACCTTGAAGCAGATCCGCGGGTCCGAAGGTGGGCGGGGAGTGCCCGTTGGTCTCCCCGTATCCGGCGTGCAAGTTGCCGTCAGCTCCTTGGACTCCGACGGGGATCCCTCGGGAGGGCTCACCGACGAAGCAGGCATCACTGGCGAGGTATGCGTCCGCGGAAAACACGTCAAGGACCACTACGACCAGCTGTGGGCTACCGAACAAGAGAGTGCGCGGGACGTCGGTTGGCATCGCACCGGAGACGTTGGACACGTCGACGAGCAAGGAAGCTTGTGGATTGAAGGGCGCTTGGCGCATGTAGTCACCACGGCCGGCGGACCCGTGACACCCGTGGCCATTGAGCAACGCGTTGAGGGCCTCGTCGATGTGCGGCTAGCCGCGGTCGTTGGCGTTGGTCCCCAGGGAACGCAGGTCGTCGTCGTCGTAGTGGAGGCGCCCACCATCCATCCGGGGCTCGCTCCCCTTCCGCTTCTGGACGAGGTACGCGGTGTCGCTGAGGTTGATGTTGCTGCTGTTCTTGTGGTCCGCAGGCTTCCCGTCGATATTCGGCACAACTCCAAAATCGACCGGATCCGCGTCGCCCTTTGGGCCGAAGAAGTCTTAGCCGGACGGTCGAGGGTTTCGTTGTGAAGGTTCTCGTCACCGGCGCGCGAGGCATGTTGGGTAGCGCCGTCGCTACCGCTCTCGATGCTCGAGGAGACGAAGTCACGCTCTTGCAGCGGGGCAGCACCGGTCTTGCCATGCGCGAAGTGCTGGGCGACGTCACTGACTCGCGCGTCGTCACCCAAGCATGCGCAGGAATGGACGCAGTTATTCACTTGGCCGCGAAAGTCTCGGTAGTCGGCGAATGGAGCGAGTTTGAGCGCGTCAACGTTTTCGGCACTCAACAACTGATTGCTGCCGCCCGCTCTTCTGGTGTCTCGCGGTTTGTCCACGTTTCCTCACCGTCCGTCGCGCATGCTGGGGAACCACTCGTTGGTGTCGACGCTGAACCGGCAGACCCAGACCATGCGCAGGGCCACTATGCCCGCAGTAAGGCGATGGCAGAAGTGTTGGCGCTGCGGTCGGGCGCCCCCGGCTTCGATGTCGTCGCGGTGCGACCTCACTTGGTGTGGGGACAAGGAGATACCCAGCTTGTCGGACGAATTGTGCAGCGAGCCAGTGATGGCCGTCTCGTCCTCATCGATGGCGGGACCGCGCTCATCGACAGCACCTACGTTGACAACGCAGCTGACGCGCTCATCGCGGCCCTCGATCGCGCACCTGCCGTTTCGGGTGAGGCATTTGTGGTGTCCAACGGGGAGCCGCGTACGGTCGCGGAACTTCTGACGCGAATCTGTCGGGCCGTAGGTGCGCCCGCGCCAACACGTTCGGTGCCAGCGTCGGTGGCGACCATCGCCGGACGTGCGGTTGAGGGCGCATGGAGTCGTTTGGGTCGCGAGGATGAGCCGCCGATGACGCGCTTCCTTGCTGAGCAGCTATCGACCGCCCACTGGTTCGACCAGCGCCGCACCCGCCAATTGCTGCAGTGGACGCCGAGGGTCACCCTCGACGCGGGGTTTGAGCGCCTCGCGCACTTCGTTCGCCCGGCTAGTTCGGGGGAGCATGCGGGTTTGGGGTCGTTCACAGTTGCCCGCACAACCCGAAACGACCCCAAACCAGGGGGATCTGGGTAGCCGAGGCGAGAGTGTGGTCATACCCTCCGGGGTGGCACACTGATCTCTCCCGGGAGGGTTGGCAGAGCGGCCGAATGCATCCGCCTTGAAAGCGGAAGACGTGAGAGCGTCCGGGGGTTCAAATCCCTCACCCTCCGCCATTGCGATGTCTCGGGACACCGTTCACAGGTGACGCGGGACATCGTGCACGTTTGGTTTGTGGTTTGGACGGTCGTCCGCCAACAATCGTGACAGTTGTCACGCCACGCCGGTCTGGCATCGTGGGACGCTCCATCTCGTGAAGAGATTCGTCGCCATCGCACTTGCAACCGCGCTCTTGCTCTGCCTGGTCGCTGGTACTGCCTGGGCATACAACGCAAAAGTCTGGTTGATGAACGACTATCGCTTGGGCTACGACATGGGGGCGGACCACAAAGTCACGAAGGACGATCCCCAAGGGTCCACGTATTGCTGGTGGGCAGCCAACGAAATCTACGATCAGCAGATCCTTGACCACGAAGACACCGACGACGGATTCCCCGAATCGGCTACAGCCGATTATGTGGGCTGTTGGGCTGGCGGAGCCGGCGAAGACAATGACTTTTGGCACGTCGCTGGATACCTCGACGACTAGAACTGAATGGCGCGGGCTCCGCATTGGATCCACGCGAACCATCAGCTACCGCACGTCGAGCCACTACCGGCTACCTCAACGTCTTTGCGTAGCAGCGGTTCTCTGGGGCATCTGCGTAATAACCGAAACCCGGGATCTCGTCGTACCCGCTGGTCTCGTACAACTTCATGGCCTCTGGCTGCTCGAGTCCGGTCTCCATCATGATGCGCTGATATCCCATCTCCCGCGCGACCTCCTCGATGTGCGCGAGCAACCATCGTGATAGCCCCTTGCCGCGGAACGGCTTACGCACGAACATGCGCTTGACTTCAACCTCGGTGTCACTGCGACGCCGCAAGCCTGCGCATCCCACGGGCACATCACCGTCGTACATCACGACGAAAGTGCCCGCTGGTTGTGCGAACTGCGTGGGATCGACGGGTGTTTCGTCGCGCCCGCCGTAGCGAATCACGTACTCCTCTTGCAGCTCGTCGATGAGTTCACGGGCGACAGGACTGTCGTAACTATCTGGAACCAATGCCAGGCTGCTGTCGTCGCCTACTCCGCTCATTCTTCGTCATCCGCCACTTCGTCGGGTGCAGGTAGAGAGCGTCTGACCGCACGATGAAGTGAGGCTGGCGTCAGGACTCCCACCACGTTCTCGCCCTCGACTACAGAGATTTCTCCTGTTGGCGAATCCATTAACACCTGCAAGCCGCGACGCAAGGTGTCACCAACACGGACAGTTGAACGCAGGTCAACCGTCGAGACGTTTGCGGACAGATGAGTGGCCGACTCGACGTCTTGTGCCGACAGCGGGGTGACTTCTAGGCGCGTGACAAGGCGATCGTCACCAACAAATGCTGCAACGAACTCGCTGGCTGGATCACCGAGGACCCAAGCGGGCGGTGCGAATTGCGCGAGGTGACCACCTTCTTTGAGCACCGCCAATTTGTCACCGAGTCGTACTGCTTCTTCGATGTCGTGGGTGACGAAAACCACCGTCTTCTGCAAGGTGTCCTGCAACTGCCGAAACTCCTGCTGCAGCCTCGTGCGTTGCACTGGGTCGACGGCGCCGAACGGCTCGTCCATCAACAGAACCGGAGGGTCGGCGGCGAGCGCCCGTGCGACACCTACGCGCTGACGCTGTCCACCAGACAATTGCTGCGGATACCGATCGCGGTAGCTCGCCGGGTCAAGACCCACAAGCTCCAGCAACTCATCGACCCGCTGACGCACACGCCTTTTGTCCCAGCCAAGGAGTCGCGGAACCGTGGCGACGTTGTCGCTGACCGTGCGATGCGGAAACAGCCCGCTGTTCTGGATGACGTAGCCGATCTCGCGACGGAGCTTCACCGGGTCGGCGCCCAACACGTCGACTCCACCTACCTCGATGTGTCCACTCGTCGGCTCGATCAGTCGATTGATCATTTTGAGCGAGGTGGTCTTGCCACAGCCGCTGGGACCAATCAACACGGTGACCTGCCCTCGTGGAATGTCCAACGAGAGGTTGTCGACCGCCACCGAGCCATTTGCGTACGTTTTGGTGACGTCAACCAACCGAATCATCGGGTCCGCGCTAGCGTCCAATGCGTGGCACCTGCTCTCTTCGGCCCGGCAGATCTCGTCAACTCGGTTGGCGTCCTGGTGGACGCTCCCCCAAACCCGTGGTTTAGCTGGTCGTACATCCAAGACAACATCGACACGCTACTGGCAGCGACCCAGGAGCACGTCATGCTCACCATCGCCAGTGTGGTCGGCGCCCTGCTCGTCGGTCTGCCGCTCGCTTTGGTGGCGCACCGATACCCGGTCACCCGGCCGGTGATCCTCAGTGTCGGCGCCGTGCTCTACACCATTCCCGCCCTGGCGCTCATGGCTGTGCTGTGGCCCATCTTTGGGCTCTCGCCGACAAGTGTCGTCATCGCGCTAATTCTCTACGCCGTCCTGATAATCATCCGCAATGTGCTTACTGGGCTGGACGATGTGCCCGATGACGTCGTGGAAGCGGCACGCGGGATGGGGTACGGCCATCGACGATTGCTCTGGCAGGTGCAGTTACCGCTCGCCGTCCCCAGCATTGTGGCCGGCCTACGAGTCGCGACCGTTTCCACGATCGGCCTCGTCACCATCGGGGCCTTACTTGGGTATGGCGGACTCGGCAACCTCATACTCAGTGGCTTTACAAACAACGCCTATCACGCACAGATCATGACGGCCACCGTGCTAGTTGTCGCGCTCGCCGTCGTTGCCGACGTTGCGCTTTTGCTCCTTCAGAAGCTCGTCGCGCCCTGGCTGCGCAAGGCACGCACATGAACGACCTCCAACAGGCGTGGGAGTGGCTCACTGACCCGGCGAACTGGTCCGGACCGAACGGTATCCCCGAGCGCACGTTCGAACAGTTGCAGATCTCCTTCATCGCGTTTGCCATCGCTGCCGCTATCGCTTTGCCGATCGCGCTGGTGTTGGGTCACAAAGGGCGCGGCGGATTCCTCGCGCTCAATGTTGGCAACGTCGGTCGGGCGATCCCCACGTTCGCCTTACTCATCATCTTCGCGAGCTGGGACGTCGTCGGCGTCGGAACGCTCGCTGCAGTGTTAGCCCTCACGCTGTTTGCCATTCCGCCATTACTCACGAACACCTATACCGCCATCAGGGACGTGGACGACGACGCGCGGGAAGCAGCCGTTGGCGTGGGGCTGTCCGGGCCGCAGGTGTTGTTTCGCGTGGAGATACCGCTGTCGGTCCGGCTCATCTTCACCGGGATCCGCACCTCGCTTACCCAGGTCGTGGCCACCGCCACGCTGGCGGCCATCGTCGGCGGAGGTGGGCTGGGTCGGTACATCGTCGATGGGTACGCCCTACAGGACGCTGGGATGTTGCTAGGAGGCGCCTTCTTGGTCGCGGTCCTCACACTCTTCGTCGAGGTTGCTCTCGCTCTATGTCAGTGGCTTGTTACTCCCCGTGCTCTTCGCCGAGTCCCGGAACGCAGCCGCAGCGCCCGAAGTAGCGATCTGGTCACAGTTTCCTGACGGACTCATACCACCGCCTCGCGCGTTGTCAGTGCGAAGTGTGAGGATCGTGGGGATCAGCAACACCCACGGGGATCTCGCTGCCCTCAGCGAGGGTTCGTCCCCGACCGGACACGCGGGCCGTTGGCCCGGGACACAGAAGGCGGGGCACATCGTGCAACGGCGTCGTTCATGGTTAGCAGTAGCAGGGTTCGCACTCGCGGGAGCGCTCGTTCTTTCCGGGTGCGGCGAGGACACCCCCGAGTCCGGTGCAGACGGCACTGGAACCGAACCCATGGGTGAACTCACCATCGCTGCATTTGGTTTCGGCGAAAGCAAGATTCTCGCCCATATGTACGCAGACGTACTCGAAGAGGCAGGGTTCGAAACCGACGTCAAAGAACTCACCACGCGCGAGGTCGTCGCGCCCGCACTGGAGAAGGGTGATGTCGACGTCGTTCCCGAATACATCGGGACGTACACCGAGTACCTCAACCTGCGCGAGAACGGTGAAGACGCCGAGCCACTCGCGACTACCGACCCCAATGACACCCTTACGGTACTGACGCCGCTGGCTGAATCGGTGGGCGTGACAGTCTTGGAGCCGTCCGCGGCGCAAGACCAGAACTCGTTTGCCGTCACGGCCGACTTTGCAGAAGAGAACAACCTCGAGTCGCTTTCCGACTTAGCCGCGCTGGGTGGCGAGTACCGACTCGGTGGTCCCCCTGAATGTCCCAAGCGCCCCTTCTGCCAGCCTGGGCTGGAGGGCACCTACGGGATCACCATCAGTGAGTTCGTACCGCTAGACACCGGTGGTCCACTCACCAAGGAAGCCATCGGCGACACCATCGACATTGGATTGGTGTTCAGTTCAGACGGCGGAATCGAAGCGCTGGGGCTGCAGGTGCTCGCGGACGACCAGTCTCTGCAGACGGCAGACAACGTCGTGCCCGTCATGAACTCCGACGTCTACACCGAAGAGGCTGCGTCCGCACTGAACTCAGTCTCCGAGGTGCTGACCACCGACGACCTCATCGCGCTCAACAACCTCGTGGACATCGAGCGTCAGCAGCCCGACGACGTGGCCGAGCAATGGTTGAAAGACGAAGGCCTCATCAGCTAGCCACTTCAACGCACGTATGAGCCACCCGCAGGCAGGCAGCGGAGTGCGCTACAACTAACGCATGACAGCGCGACCGCTTGATGAGTTGGTGGAACCGGGCTGGGCGAAGGCGCTCAGCCCGGTCGCCGACCAAATCGCCGCGATGGGCCAGTTCCTACGCGACGAACTCGCAGCCGGCCGGGCCTACTTGCCCGCCGGCGAGCGGGTGCTGCGGGCCTTTAGCGATCCGTTCGCCAACGTGCGGGTGCTGATCGTTGGCCAAGATCCGTATCCCACGCCTGGCCACCCGGTGGGCCTGTCATTTTCTGTGAGCCCAGACGTTCGGCCGTTGCCTCGCAGCCTGGCGAACATCTTTCGCGAGTACACCGACGACTTGGGACATCCACCGCCTGCGAGCGGCGATCTCACGGCGTGGTCGCAGCAGGGGGTGCTGTTGCTCAACCGGGTGCTCACGGTGCGGCCCGGAGCCCCCGCCTCCCATCGAGGGCAGGGCTGGGAGCAGGTCACCGACCAGGCGATCCGCGCCTTGGTGGAACGGGGCAGTCCACTGGTGGCAGTGTTGTGGGGACGCGATGCCCAGTCGCTGGTTCCAGCGCTGGAGGGGGTCCCGACGGTGCAAAGCGTGCACCCAAGCCCCTTGTCAGCCGCCAAGGGCTTCTTCAGCTCGCGACCGTTCAGCCGCGTCAATGCCCTGCTTACCGAACAGGGAGCAGACCCAGTCGACTGGCGGCTTGGCTAGCCAACGGGTGCCAACGGATGCCACCCGGGAAATCTGCGGCACCAATTTCGTGAATGCTCTGGCAATCAGGCGATAGGCAAGGAATTGTTGGGCCAGCGTTGCCCCAAGCCGGAAGGAATCGGATGTCGTTCCCGTCAGATCTGGAAATCGCCCAGTCCGCCACGTTGAAGCCCCTCGGGGAGATCGCGGATGCGATGGAACTGGGGCCTCATCTCATCGAGCCGTATGGCGACAACGTCGCCAAGATCAAACTGTCGGCTATCGACGAACTGGCCGACCGACCGAAGGCGAAGTACGTCGTCGTTTCGGCAGTGACTCCCACTCCGCTGGGCGAGGGCAAGACCACCACCACCGTGGGCCTGGGGCAGGCCATGCATCACATCGGTCGACGCGCGACCATCGCGATCCGGCAACCTTCTATGGGACCGACCTTCGGTATCAAGGGCGGTGCGGCCGGTGGCGGTTACAGCCAAGTCGTGCCGATGGAGATTTTGAACCTGCACCTCACCGGCGACTTCCACGCCGTCACCGCTGCCCACAATCTGCTCTCTGCGCTCGTCGACAACAGCCTGCACCATGGCAACGCCGCCGGACTCGACATGCACAACATCACCTGGCGCCGCGTCATCGACGTGAACGACCGCGCACTGCGTAACCTCGTCGTCGGCCTTGGCACTCAGCAAGACGGTGTGCCACGGCAAACAGGATTCGACATCACCGCAGCCTCTGAAGTCATGGCCATTCTCGCGCTCTCCGGATCGCTGACCGAGCTACGCGAACGCCTGGGCCGGATCGTGGTCGGGTACACCAAGGACGGCGAGCCGGTGACCGCAGACGACATTCAAGGTGGCGGCGCGATGGCGGTCATCATGCGTGACGCCCTCAAGCCCAACCTCATGCAAACACTTGAAAACACGCCCGTACTGGTGCATGCCGGTCCGTTCGGAAACATCGCGCACGGAAACTCCTCGATCGTCTCCGACCTCATCGGCATGCGCACCGGAGAGTTCTTAATTACCGAGGCGGGCTTTGGCGCCGACATGGGCGCTGAGCGTTTCTTCAACATCAAGTGCCGCACGTCTGGGCTTGCTCCAGACGCCGGAGTTGTCGTGAGCACCGTGCGAGCGCTGAAAGCTCACTCGGGCAACCACACGATCGTGGCTGGTAAGGCGTTGCCAGAGTTGTTGCTTGCCGAAAACCCCGACGAAGTACACATTGGCGGCGCGAACCTGCGCAAGCAGGTCGAGAACATCAGAATGCACGGCGTCACGCCGGTCATTGCCATCAACGCCTTCCCCGGCGACCACGAATCCGAGCATCAAGCCATCCGCGAGATTGCCGCAGACCTTGGCGTTCGGGTAGCTGTCGCGAAGCACTTCTCCGACGGCGGGGCCGGTGCTGCCGAACTTGCCGAGGTCGTGGCGGAAGCCGCTGACGAAAAGTCAGAGTTCAAGCTGCTCTACCCGAGCGAGGCGTCGCTACGCGAAAAGATCGAGACCGTAGCCAGCAAGGTTTACGGTGCGGCCGGCGTTTCGTACAGCACCCTGGCGAACAAGCAACTCGACACCTACGAAAAGAACGGGTTCGGAGACTTGCCGGTGTGCATCGCGAAAACTCACCTTTCCATCTCGTCAGACCCGACGCTCAAAGGTGCACCTACCGGGTGGACGCTGCCGGTTCGTGAGGTGCGCGCTTCGGTCGGAGCAGGCTTCGTGTACCCGATCTGTGGCGACATGCGAACCATGCCGGGCCTTGGGCGACACCCAGCGGCTCACCGCATCGACCTTGAGCCAGACGGCACGATCGTCGGGCTGTCGTAACCCTGCTCCAGGGCTAGTTCTGCCAGTTGGGTTTGCGCTTTTCGGTGAAGGCCGCCATGCCTTCGACAGCCTCGTCACCAACGAAACTGCGTTTCGAGAGTTCAACGGCGCGCTCTCGTCGCTGCGGGTCGTTGAGCATCGGGAACTCTCGCAGCAGTTGTTTAGTGGCGGCTTGTGCCTGGGGGGCACCAGCTAGCAGTTCAGCCACTACCGCATCGACGCCGGCGTCCAGATCGCTGACCATGCGATTCACTAAGCCGAGTTCGTACGCCCGCTGCACATCAACGGTTGTGCCGGTGAGGGTGAGCTCACGCAAGTCGCTCTGGCTCACCCTGCCCACCAGTGCGGCGGCGACTACAGCCGGAACCGCGCCCACGCGGACTTCTCGCAACGTGAAACTGGCTTTGACGTCCGCTACCACAACGTCAGCCGCAGCAACAAAGCTGAGCCCACCGCCAACGACCGGACCGTGGATGCGTGCTACGACGGGGACGGGAAGCTCGGCGATGTCGGCGAGCAGGCTGGCCAGCGCATCGACTGTCTCGCCTGCCAACTCACCCGGCGCCCGACTGCCATCTCCCTTGAGGTCGGCTCCAGCACAAAAGCTTGTGCCTTGCGCGGCGAGCACCAAGGCTCGCACACTCTCATCTTTCGCTGCCGTCCGGAGGTGGCGCTGCAAGGAGCCCAGCATTTCCGCGTCAAAAGCATTGCGGCGCTCGGGGCGATTCAGCGTGACCCAGGCAACCTGCTCGTGCACGCGGTACAGCACCGACGATTCCATCACCCTCCCCTACCTCCGACCACGAACCCACGAACCCACGAACCCACGAACCCACGAACCCACCTCACGGTAACCCGCCGCTCACTCCCGCGAGAAGGACGCCTTCATCTCGCTATACGTACATGAAGTCACCTTCTCAGAAACTGTGCGCCACGACAGGGCGTAATTTGGTTCGCGGAGAGTGATGAAGGCGTCCTTCTCGCGGGGAGGGGGGATGACGTAACGTGGCGCTGTGGGTTCTGGGCGAGCGTTGGTTGTTGCCAATACTGGTGACGATGACCCAGGTTTCGTGGGTGAACGACTAGTTCAGCGCGGGTATGAGATCGAGTTGAAGTACCGCGACCAGCCTTCACTACCGGTAGA
>Ga0190272_10000211_pt1 | contig 35748 bp, 32 predicted proteins | sample Popmic504T_FD_133746 | JGI IMG/M metagenome (GOLD analysis project Ga0190272, IMG submission 133746) | Populus adjacent soil microbial communities from riparian zone of Shoshone River, Wyoming, USA - 504 T | ecosystem: Environmental > Terrestrial > Soil > Riparian zone | place: USA: Wyoming...
CTGCCATGAAGCGAAGTCGCCCAGTCCTCGTTGCCTTAGTTACCTCAGCCGCAGTAGTGGCAGCGGCAATGGCAGGGGGCGGATCCGCGAGCGCGGTCGGGGCGAGAACCGACGAGGTGACCGCTGATCCACCAAGCAAAATGCTCATCGTGCTCTTCGACCAGATGCTGGCCAAGTATGCCGACGACTTCGATATGCCGAACTATCGGATGCTGCGTGACGCCGGGACAAACTTCAACGATGCCTACCTCGGTTACATGGGCTCGGAGACGGTCATCGCTCACAACGTGCTGATGTCAGGGCAGAATCCGAAGAACATGGGGTGGGTCGACGAGGCGTACCGCGACCGGAAAGGACTCATTAGTCCGGACACCAATCAGATGTGGATTACTGGAGAGTTGACCTACGACCAGTACGTCGACCTCATCCAAGACAAGGCTATCCGAAGCTGGTTGACTATCTGCAAGCGGATCAACCAGGCAAGAAGTTCATCGTGGTTGGACAGAAGGGCTACGCGGTGGACTCAGCCGCGGCCGAATCAGGTTTCGACACCTCCGAGTCCGATATCTCTGTAAAGTTCAGTGGGCGTTCCTCCAGCGCTCCAGTAGCCGGTTCACCCGATGCTGCCTGCAACGCAACACTTGGCGGTCGCTATCGCGATCCCGACGGTGTCAATGTGCCCACGTACCTGAAGGATCCTTTCTGCGGTCGCTACTACGTGAACTCTGACAGCAGCAATGACTACGGGACTCTCGATGCCTTCCCGTCCTGGATCTACCCGCTTGACGGTGATCGCAATGTTCCCGGTTACAACCAAGACCATCTGGGCGGGGATACCTGGGTTGCGGATGCCGCCATCGCCATGATGGAGAACGAAGAATGGTCCGGAATGTTCGTCACGATGGCGGGAATTGACAAGGCTGGACACATGTGGGGAGCCGACAGCGATGTCCAGTCGGCGCAAGGATCAGAGGATTACCAGACTCACGTTCAGTACAACGCTGAGAACGCGGACCTGCAATTGGGCAGAATGCTTGACAAGCTTGAAGAGTTGGGCGAACTCGATGACACGCTCATCGTGTTGACGGCTGACCACGGAGCCACATACGGCACGAACTTCTACGGAAAGACAGCCCAGGGGAGCGGTTCGAGCGACACGAACTGGTACTACGGACCAGATTCCAAGCCGACCATCTACAACAACCCGTCACCTGCACTCAAGCCGCTGATAGATACCGGCAATGTTCAGTTCTCCTATCAGTCGACGTCGATTCAGACCTGGCTGAAGGACGCCTCCAGCTCAAAGCGGGCGAAGGCGCTCAAGGTGATGAAGAAGCTTCCGGGGGTGATCGCGACCTATTGGCGCCAGGGTAGTCGGTACGTACTCAACGATAAGAATGCGATGACGCCCTCTGACAAGTCTTGGTGGAAGGCAACCGCTCAGGGCATCGTCGACAACATGGCTGATTCCAACGGCCCAGACCTCGTGGCGCTGCTGGCCAACGAAGTGAGTTACGGCGCTTATGGCGACCACGGCGGTGCAAGCGAGCCAGTCCAGCGCGTCCCCATGGTCTTCTGGTCGTCGTCGATGGCCTCCGGAAACGACACGGGAGCGGCGTTCAAGACACCTGACGTAATGCCCACGATCCTTCAGGCACTGGGGATTGAGCAGACTCATCCCACAGATGGGAAGGCTCGCTCGCTCGGCTAAATCTGTGTGAAATCACCACTTGTTACCCTTGGGCCGCCTCCACCGTTTAGTTCGGCGGAGGCACGGGAGGGCTGAGAACTTCGCGCCCTTTGTAGGCAACGAACGGGGACCGTATGCGCATCGGCGTGCATGTCGGCCTGGGCGCCGTCAGTTATGACCTGCATGAAGTCTTGGCGCACAACCACGCAAAGCTCGTCTCGAGTGGCTGGCTAGTCGCGCCCGAAGAACATGCAGAACCTCCCGCGTGGGCCGACGAAAGTCGGTACTTGTTAGCCGAGGCCAACGAAACGGTCGACCGGTGGGCGAAATTTCTGCCGCACGCGCAAGGAACGGGTGCACTTCTGTCGTGTTCGCATATTGGCGACGCGTTGCTGGTCAGTGGCCAGGCGAACGCCCTTGTCGCACTTGCGCAGCAGCGTGGAGAGGTCTCGTGTGGTGCGATGGTTCGCCGCATCGACCACTACATCGCGTTCCGCTACGTTCAAGGGCTGCTGGTGGGTCGAGTCCGGCGCCTCGGTGAACGAGAACTGCGGGGCAGCGGTATCAGCAACTACTTCCCACGCCTCGAGAGATGGCAACGAGCATCGGGCGAGGCGTTCCGTGCCCACTACTGCGGTTCCAGCGGCGACGATGCGCCCGCTGTGCTGGCGCTTCTGGAAAGCCTTTGCGTCCCTGACGCCTCCACTTACAAGCTTCCGACGCCGAAGCCAAGCGCCTACTTCGGACCCGTGCAGGCTGAGGTGTTGAGAAAGTTCAACCGTCTGCTCAACCTCAATGAAATCGACGACAAGCGGGCTACCGAGTTGCGCACTGCCGCTATCACGAGGCTCGTCGAACTACCTCGCGATACCCTTTTCTCGATCCCGGCAGATGCAGCCACCCAGCTCCTTCAAACGTTCGCGGAGCAGTCGCGAAAGTTGGCCGGCGCGATGTCCGGCGACGACGCGGCTCACTTTCTCAACAGTGAGATTCCCCCGGACGTCGACATCGCCGAGGATGACGTCGATGAGTTAGTCAGCCAGTTGTGCGACGACCTCGACGTTGCCTCTGATGTGTCAAAGGTAGAGACAGCAGCATCCGTGGCGCTCAACGACGTACGGCGATTCACCCGCAAGGCGATACGGGCCCGCGGAGATGACGACGAGAAGTATCGGCGCTCCTTGAGGCGCATCCGTCGCTCGGTTCGCCAGCTTCCGGAATTTCGACTGTCGGGCGAACACCCGAACAAGCCAGCGAGGATCCCGTCGCGAGTGGTGCAGTTCTGGGATCCGTCGCCCCCACCGCAAGAGATGACGCCCTGGTTGGAGTCTTGGGCGAGCACGGGAGTTCCGGGAGGGCACCACGAGGTCGCCGACTACGAGCGTGGGTTAGCCGCCGTGAAGGAGGCCGCCGGAGACTTCGGCGTCAGGGCATACGAATCAGCGAAGCACCCGGCCGTGCGCTCAGATCTCTATCGCTATGCGGAGTTGCACCTGCGTGGGGGGTGGTACGTCGACGCTGAGCACGAGGCGCTGTTACCGATCGCTGATCTCTTCCCCTGGCCGGTGGACCACGTCTTTGTCATCCGCCCTGACAAGGACCGGATGCCCAACGGATTCATTGGAGCAGTCGCGGGCTCGACACTCATGAGAGAAGCACTGTTGCAGGGATGCCAGAACTTGCTCGACGGAACCAGCACCAGCGTGGTGCAAATGACGGGGCCGCTGATGTTCACCCGACTCGTTGAGGAGTACATCAAGAAACGGCAAGCGTCCTACGTCGTGCTACCGACCAATGTTGTGTTCAGTGGGGTATTCCAGAAAGTGCATAACCAAGCGGAATACAAAACCCACGGTCATTGGCGGCACGCCGATCTCTCCCCAGACTAACCCTTGGCGTGCTGCACCGCCCAATCCAAGACGTAGTCGGCTACTTCCTCCCACCCTTGTTGGGCCGGTAGGAGGTGAGCCATAGCGGGGTATTCCTTGACCTCGGTGAGGGTATTTGACTTGTAGTGCTTGGCGTTTGAGCGCTGCACGGCCGGAGGCATGATGTGGTCTTCTCCTCCGGACACGAAGAGCAAGGGCGCGCGATCGTCATTCTTGTAGTTGACGTATGCATCTTGGTGGCCCGGTTGAATGTTGGCCAGCACGCCACCCCACACAATCGAACCGGGGGCTGGGATCGCGTAGCGCTTGTAGAGAGCCTGCGACTCCTCGTCGGTGAACGTATTGGTGAAGGCGTAGTTCCACTGGGCGTGAGTGAAACCAACTGCCCGGTGGCGATTGGCTGGGTTCTTCAGAACAGGCAGGGTGGAGCGCACCTGCGACCACGGAACAACCGGTACCCCTTCTGTCGGCGCAGAACAGAGCGCGACGCCCGCTGCCCCGTAACCGCGGTCCAACAGAATCTGCGTGATAGCTCCACCGGCGGAGTGGCCGATGAGTATGGGGGGAGTATCCAGCTTGCTGATGAGCACTGAGAGGTAGTCGACAATCTCAGACAGGGTGACCTTCTCGATGGGTGTGGGATCGGCGTTGAGTGCCTCAACCTCGACTTCGAATCCCGGATAGGCGGGAGCGATGACCTTAAAGCCTCGCTTCTCATAGTGGCTGATCCAGTTCTCCCAGCTGCGGGGAGTGACCCACAGTCCGTGGATGAGCACGATGGTGTCTGGCTGCTGGGACTGTTCGGTCATGGCTGGACCCCTCATCAACGAGCTCGATGCAACGTATGAAACCCCGACGCTATGGCTCGCCTAGTCAGGGCGCCTTGACTCTCGGTGCACAGCCCTTGTCTCTGCGCGAAGAGTGCGCAAGCCTGTCTGGGTGGCCGGCATCCTCGACACCCGCACCCTGGCTCCAAAGGAGCGGGCAGACGCGATTGACGCAGCGATGCGGTACGCCACCGTGCCCAACGAGGTCACCCTCGACGACTCCCACGCCGCGATTGAAGCCCGCATCGATCTTTGGGACTTTGGCCCGGACGCCACCTTGCTCCGACAGTTCGGTTCTGGCATGCGGCTGGCCCGTGGTCGCGAACAGTTAAGGATCGCAGCACCCGAACGCATTGCGCTGAGCCTGCTCAGTGAGGGTTGTTGGAAGTATCGACAGCACGGCCGAGACCAAGTGATCCAAAGCGAGCGCAGCCACTTGGTTCTCACCGACCTCAGTGCACCGCACGAGTACGAGCGCGTCGGCATGGGTGGAGCCCATTCGTTCATGGTCGACTTTGACCGTCTGGGTTTATCTGCCGACATGGTTCGGTCGGCCGCGCCGCGGCTGGAGGCAAGCCCGCTCTACTCACTGGTGCAGGACCACCTCCGTCACCTGGCAAGAATGGTCGACACGCTGAACGGAACTGAGCGAAGCATGGTGGGAATCGCTACGGCGCAACTAGTGCGCGCCCTTGTTGTTGGGGCGACGAACGCGGGCTCCGGTGAGGGTGATGAATCGTGCCTGACAACGCGGATCAAAATTTACGTAGGCAGGCACCTCACTGATGTCGACCTCACTCCCGAACAGATAGCCGCGGCGCATCACATCTCGCTACGCCAGTTGTACAACCTGTGGTCGGATTCCTCCCACACCCTGAACAGATGGATCATTCATCAAAGGCTAGAACTGGCTCGACGGGAGCTGTCCGCACCGAGATCCAGCTCCCTCACCCTGGATACCTTGGGGCGCCGAGTCGGGTTCACCAGCGCATCACATTTCAGTAGGCGGTTCAAAGACGCCTATGGGGTCTCGCCACGTGAGTACCGCGAGTTCATCGCACCGCTAGGGGTTCAGCAATAAGTCAGCAGACCATGAGTGTCACTCGGAGCGATGTTCGCGCTTCCGTCGGCCAGTGACGGCGCGCAGTGGTTTTGTCACTTTCCAAGAATGGCTTTCAAGCAGTTCTTGCTCGCGGCGTCTGGCATCGGCGAGTTCACGATTGAGCTCCTCAATTCGGCCGCGGTTACGAACCGCCACCGCGTGGATGACGCCATAGCGTCGATTTCTGCCCCTCAGGTCGTTGAGCCACGGTAGGTCGAGTTCTTGCTTGCTACCGGGCGGACGTTCGTGGGCGTAGCCATAGTGTTCAAAATCTGACGCGTACAGGGTCACCAGGTTCCGTCGGGCCGTTTCGCTGACGAACTCTGGCTGGTAGGGCACGACGTTCTCGTTGAGCCTCGGCATGGGCTCGGCCTTAATGCCGTGGTCTTTCATCTGGAGCCGGATGCGGTCAATTCCGTTGGCCATCTCTTCCTGCCTCAGTTCGAACTCGTTACCCGCGGCGCTGCGGCCGAGCAGTCGATGTTGGGGCCAGAAGTGAACGTCGATGCCTTCCCACTCAGGGTTCGACTGGGCAAGGTCGAGTAAGGACGAGACAAAAGAGTCGAAGAGGGCCGTGATGTGCTGTGCGGATTCAACAGCCGATGGCGGCGGATCGAACGACGGAGGCAGGCGATCGGAGTAGTGCGGCTCAAGCGTCAGGTACTTCCCGGCCCACGCGGAGAATGCGCGAGTCAGGGGATGCCGAACGGGCTTCACCGTCAGGACATCAGTGGAGGTGAGCGCGTCGGCCTGGGCTCCATCAGTCAGGCAGCTCCAGGTGTACTCGAGATCGGCAGACTCGTCCCAAACAGTTTGATAGGGCGCCGACTCTCCCCACAGGGAACCAGCGGTACGGGCCCCCACATCAACGCCATGCATAGTGAGCAACCACCACCGCATGCTTGTGCCAGCAGCTTTAGGGTTTCCCGCAATAAAGAGGCGGGATTGTGGAAAGAACATGGAGGTGCGCAGGGAGTGCGCGACGAATCGGTCGTGTTCGGCCGTCATGCGTGACACGCTATCGGCAACCGTTCGATCAGTTCATTCGCATGCACGAATGAACGAGGTAGGAGATGCGCCGCCATGAATGAGTTGTGGAATGCCGATCATCCCTCAGACGAAGAAACAGCGAAAGAGCGGTTGGATCGTAACTTCGCGGAACTGCTGCAAGAGATGCGCGTTGCTCAAACAGGTGTTCAGATCCTGCTTGGTTTCCTACTCACGATGGTGTTCGCCACAGGCTTTGCCGACGTAGAGGGTTGGGAGTTGTGGCTGTACGCATCGGCGGTTTGCCTCACAACCCTTGCCATGGGGCTACTCGTTGCGCCCGTACCGATCCATCGGTTGCTGTTTCGGCGAGGTATGAAGCCTCACCTGGTCCGCCTCACGCATCTGCTCACCGCGGCCGGCCTTTTCGTGTTGCTCTTGGCTGTGTCGTCGGCGGTCTCATTGGCGCTTGTCGTCGCCCTCGGAGCGCCTGCCGGCCTGACAGCAGGTGGACTTTTGGCAATGACCCTCTTCTGCATTTGGTACGTGTTGCCACTCGTGGTGCGTCAGCGGCATCACGGCGAGAACCAAGACTAGCGGCCCTAAGCAGGAACCGGGTAGCGAGGACTGGTGCCTTTCGCCGGTCCTCGCTGCTAGTTCAAGCCCTCCCGGACAATTTCCCCGACGACGCGAAGCGTCAGCACACCGGACGATATGAGTCCGAGGTAGCCCAGGACTTCGTTCAGAGGAACCGAATTCCCAAATACTGGCCCTGCTTCGACTCCAAGGAGCAGCACCGAACCGACGCCTAGCATGGCGGCCAACAGCCCCAGGACTACCCGGTTGACCAACGACTTTACGATCCTTACGTCTTGCTCACTGCGCAGGAAAGAGACCCGCGCCTCGAGGCGTCCTGTAGTGAGTTGGTCTAATGCCGCATCGATGCGGCCGGGGAGCCGGCGGAGTCTTGGAAATTGTGTCATTGCCTCTCTGGCGATGGCTGCTTTCAGGCCCTCTGAACTCATGGTCGGAGACAGATAGTCCGTGGCGGCCCGGCGCGCTTCACTGAAGATGTCGAACTGCGGATCTATCACCCGCAGACTGCCCTCAAACGACAGCAGGGCCCTTATGAGCAAAGTGAGGTCGGGCTGAAGCGTGATGCGAAACTCGCCAAGGACTCCCACTAGTTCCGAGATGGTAGCGACTCCCGCGCGCATTCCGGGCGCCATATGGCGCGACAGGATGCCTGCGATTGCCCGGTCCAACTCAAGCGCAGAGACATCGCCGTGAAAGTCGCCGACTTCCTCGACAGCATGTCGAATCCGTTCCACGTCGTTGGTCGCAAGACCAATGAGCATCGCCAGCATCGCGTTGCGTTGTGTCGGGCTGAGTCGGCCAACGGCACCTAGATCAATGAGGCCGAGGTGTCCATCGCTGAGGGCCAAGATGTTTCCGGGGTGTGGGTCGGCGTGGTAGACGCCTGCTTCAAATACATGGTTGAAGTAGACGCGCATGAACACACGCGCGAGTTCGGGCCTGTCCACGCGCGCAGCATCCAAAGCCGAGTGATTTTGTATGGAGACACCGTCAAGCTCTTCTTGTACCAGCACCAGTCGACCAGACAGCTCACGATGAACCCGAGGGATCACAACCGGTGAGTCTTCCGGTGTCGCCTTTCGGAGTGACACCGCGTTGGTGGCCTCGATGGTGAAGTCAAGCTCTTCGGCCAGGCCCTTGGAAAACTCGTTCGCCATGGCCACTGGGCTAAGGGAAAGGCCTATCGGCGTGCGTCGTTCGAGCAGCTTGGCAGCGGCCAGTAAGGCCCGCCGGTCGCGGTCGAACATGTCGTCGAGGCCGGGGCGCTGGATCTTGACGATGACGCGCTCGCCGTCCATGAGGCTGGCCCGGTAGGCGTGCGCAATTGACCCAGCCGCCAGCGGCTCCCAGTCGAACTCCGCGAAGGTCTGGTTGATGGGTCCGGCGAGGTGCATTTCAAGAACGTGTTGCATCTGTTCGCGTGGGGCTGGTGGAACGCCACTTTGCAGCTTGGCAAACTCCTCACAAACTTCGGGCGGAAGCAGGTCATCGCGGGTGGACGCGACCTGGCCAAGTTTGATGAGCATTCCACCGGCCTGCTCGACGGTTTTACGTAGTGCCACTGCCATGCTCGCGTCGTCAACGATTGACTTCCCGGGGGAAGCGCGGACACCACCGCGACGGACTCCGTTCTTCCTCGCCAAAGTCACCAGCTGCCAATAGCGCGGCAAGAACGAAACAGAGTTCTTGATGTCGCGCGCTGGGTGCGGAATAACGAAGAGTCCCGCCTCTTCATCTCGAGCGAGCGAGCCCCGGGGAGCCAACAGATCCAGCCCTACGATGAAAACCATCGTGAGTATCAACGAAAGCAGAATCGTGCTGAGAAGAACCTCCGAAGAGCCCTCCTCCCAGCCGCCGAGGCTGCCCGCGAAGATAGTCCCGAACAGCCAGCCAAACGCGCCCGCTATCGCTAACGTGAGCCACCCGCGGCGAAGCCCGAGGAGCCGATTCGCCAGAAGTGTTGTTGGCACCGCCAACAGAACCACCGTCAGAATGTGCAAGGCCATGGGGCATTCCTCACGAACTCGACGTCGAGTCCTCGCTAGGTAACAGCAACATCCTGCTCTTGGTACTGAAGGAGGAGCACTTGTTCGGCGTCCTTCTTGGGGAAGAGGAACGCCACGACCGCAGCACCCAGGAGCACGGCGATGATTCCGGCCAGGTATGCCCAGTCTGCGCCATCGAGGAAGGACGATTGAGCAGCCGCCACGATCTCGTTGGAGTACTTGGGGTACTGCTGCGCCACTTCTTCCGCGCTGGCGAAGGATTTCTGCAGGGTGGCAGCCACGCTGTGCGTGATTTTGTCCTGTTCCGCAGCCGGTGCGTTGGCAATGGCACTAGAAACGGCCGTCGCGTACCCAGCGGTCAACAAGGCGCCGAAAATGGATTGCATGATGGCGCCGCCAAGGTCGCGTTGCAGGTCCGCCGTTCCGGAGGCCATGCCGACCCGCTTTACCGGCACCGATCCAGTGAGCGAGTGAGATGCCGGTGTGCCGGCAAAGCCCACGCCGATGCCGACGAGTGAGTAACCGAGTGCCACTTGCCAATAGGAACTGGAGTCAGTCCAAAGCACGAGCATGACTACGAAACCGAGCAAACAAAAAGCGTATCCCAGCAGCAGGGTGAATCGAGCGCCGTGACTCTCGACTAGCTTTGCCGATCGGGGCGCGATGACAACCATGCAGGCCGCCGCCGGCAGGATTGCCGCGCCAGCCTGCAAGGCGTCGTAGCCGAGCACGTTCTGCAGGTACTGCTGCCCGACGAACATGGCGGCCATGAGACTGCCGAAAACGATGATTCCAGCGACCGCTGCCACCCAGAAGATTCGTCGACGCGCAACCTTGAGGTCGTAGAGCGGTGAGGCAGCCCGCCGTTGGCGGATAAGAAAGGCAGCGCACGCGGCCAGCGCCACGATTCCCAGCCCGAGAGCAAGGGTGCCGGCGTTCGGAACAGCGGCGAAGTTGATGGCAAGTATCAGGGAGCCAACCAGGATCACCGACAGGACACCGCCGGGATGGTCGACCGGCTCGGTCGACTCGTTGACGTGTGCTGGGACGAGAGCAACGGCCATGACCAAAGCCACTACGGCAAGAGGCAGTGTCAGCAAGAAGACTGACCCCCACCAAAAGTGTTCGAGCATCGCACCTGAGGTGAGCGGACCCAGCGCGGCGATGGCAGCGCCCAGGGCCGACCAGAGTGCGATGGCCTTGGTTCGGCCAACACCGGACCAGAGAGCTGTAATGAGCGCCAGCGTCGTGGGAAATGCCATACCCGCCGCGAGACCACCAGCGACACGGCCCGCGAAGAGCCACTCAATGGTCGGCGCGTACGCCGCGACCAAACTGGCAGGCACCGAAAGCACCATGCCGATGACCAGAAGGGCCTTGCGTCCGTAACGGTCTCCAATGGCACCGAAGTAGAGCACCGACGCGGCCAGCCCCAACGAGTAGCCGACCGCTACGAGGTTCAGTGCCGTTTGTGATGCATCGAAGGCTTGGCCGATGGTCGGAAGCGCCACGTTGGCGACGCTTAAGTTCAGGTTGGCAACAGCCGCAACCAGAATCAGGGTGAGAAGGACAAGTGGTGCCCGATCCGGCTTGGCTGGCGCGTTCATATTTAGCTCAGTGCTGCTTTGACGGTTGCGATGGCTGCTGCTTCTGCCTCGTCACCACCTTTGCCAGCAGCTGACACGTTCTCAGCCACGGTGACGACAAAAGTGCGATAGGGCTCCAGATCGGAGCTGTCCTTCTCCTGGATAAGGGCGACCGAGCGTTTAAGGGCGCTAACGGTGCCCTCGCGGACCTCGTCTGGAGACGACGACACCTTCCAGCCCGTTCCTTTCGTGGCAGCCAAGTCACGGACCAGCTGGCTCGGCGAGTTCGTGTGAGCTTCGGCCATCGACTTTGCCAATGCATGAGTTTCTTGGAACGTGGTCTTGAAGCCTCGTTCGCTGAGGGCCACCAGCATTCCCGCACCCGTGACGCCACGATGCAAGTCGTTCCACTGCTCTTCGTCAAAATCTGCCTTGCTAGCCATCAATCGCTCCTCTTGGGTGCCTCAGTGGGGTGCTGCGCCAGAAATCGCTTAACCAATGTCTTCGGCGCACGGTCAAGCCACGCCTCCTCAACGAGCTCGGCGAGTTCTTTCGAGGAGATCGCAGCCAACCGAACCAGTACGGCGGGGTAGCCATTGAAGTGGGGGGTGGTGAAGTAAATATCGGGTGCATCGGCGACGAGCGCTTCTTTGACACCCTCGTCGGCGACCCGGGCTCCCATGATGGCGCCCGATGGTGCAGACTCCCCGAGAAAAGCCAGGTCAACTTGACGGAGCGGCCGCTCCCACACCACCATTTTGTCGCGCACGCGCCAGTCGCGCGGGGACTTCTCGGTGAGGTCGGGGAAACGCTGAGCGATCCTGCGTACATCTTTCCAGGTCGCCACGGCTCTATCTTCGCGGGCTGGCGGGAGGCCTTCAACCATTTGGCCCACCCACTTTGCTCACCTCGGGCTAGCCGAATCATGGCTCATCGCAGGTAGGGTCGCCGCTGGAATCGAAGATCCGGGAGCCTGGTTCAAGGGAGTTTGGGATGCTGCACAGGAAGGCCCGCGTTAGGGCTCAGGTCAACGACGAGATATTTGCCTCCAACGATGTCTCAGTGGCGCTTCCCAAATACGTGATGCCCATCGGGGAACAGGATCCGCGCCATGCATATCGCATGGTTGCTGACGAACTGATGCTCGACGGGAACTCCCGACAAAACCTCGCCACTTTCTGCCAGACCTGGCTCGAGCCTGAAGTGCATGCCCTCATGGACCTCACCCTCGACAAGAACATGATTGACAAAGACGAGTATCCGCAAACTGCGGAGCTAGAGGAACGCTGCGTGCACATGCTGGCTGACCTCTGGAACTCACCAGAAGCCTCGGAAACGGTAGGAACGTCGACGACAGGTTCGAGCGAGGCGGCGATGCTCGGGGGGATGGCGCTGCTGTGGAATTGGCGCGCTCGGCAGCGCGCTGCTGGCCTGCCGACCGACAAGCCCAATCTCATCACCGGCCCCGTTCAGGTGTGCTGGCACAAATTCACGCGCTACTGGGACGTCGAGCATCGGGAGATTCCGATGGAGGGCGACCGGCTCATCATGAACGCGGAAGAGGTCCTGAAGCGCGTCGACGAGAACACGATCGGTGTCGTGCCCACACTCGGTGTGACTTTCACCGGCGACTTTGAACCCGTGAAAGAAGTGAACGACGCCCTCGACAACCTCGCTGCTAAAGGTGGCCCCGACGTTCCCGTTCACGTTGACGGGGCGAGTGGAGCATTCCTCGCACCCTTCACTGCGCCTGATCTGGAGTGGGACTTCCGGTTGTCGCGCGTGAAGTCAATCAATGCTTCCGGTCACAAGTTTGGGCTCGCACCTTTAGGGGTTGGCTGGATCATTTGGCGAGACGAGGAGGACCTACCCGAAGAACTGGTCTTCAAGGTGAACTATCTCGGTGGAGACATGCCCACGTTTGCGCTTAACTTTTCGCGTCCAGGCGGGCAAATCGCGGTGCAGTACTACAACTTCCTGCGGCTCGGGCGAGATGGGTACCGCAAGCTTCATCAGTCCTGCTACGACACCGCGATGTTCCTCGCGGACCAGATCGGGCAGCTCGAACCATTTGAAATCATCAGCGACGGCAATCCACGAAACAGCATCCCCGCTGTTTCGTGGAAGTTGAAGGAGGGCGTCGATCACGGGTTCACCTTGTTTGACCTTGGGGACCGACTACGGACGCGCGGGTGGCTGGTGCCGGCGTATACGATGCCAGCGCATCGCCAGGACATGGCTGTGCAACGGATTCTCGTTAAACAGGGCTTCAGTCGAGACCTCGCGTCGCTGCTCATGAAGGACTATCGAGATGCGGTGGCACACTTTGACCGGCATCCGGTGACTTCGCCGCTTACCGAGAAAGAAGCAGGTGGCTTCAACCACGGGTAACCGCAATTCGGCGGTTTGCCCGAACTAAAGGAAAGGATGTCCAGTGTCTTTCTGGGACATTGTCTGGTTCATCTTCATCACGTTCATGTTCGTTGCGTACCTGATGATTTTGTTTTCGATTCTGGGAGATCTCTTCCGAGACAAGGACACCGGCGGGTTTGCCAAGGCGCTTTGGGTCATTGCTCTTGTGTTCGTTCCATTCCTGACGGCCCTGATCTATCTCATCGCCCGAGGGCATGGCATGGCTGAGCGCTCTGCGCAGCAGGCCGTGGAAATGAAAAAGGCGCAAGACGAGTACATCCGTGACGTCGCAGGAGCGACTCCGACCGAGGAGATCGCCAAGGCCAAGGCACTGCTTGATTCGGGCGCGATCTCGCAGGCTGAGTTCGACAAGCTCAAGACCAAGGCGCTTGGCTAACTAGCGGCTGAGTCGCTGAACTGAACGTCGGTCAGGGGGCCGAGTCCCCATCAGACGAAGTCCCCTGACCTTCGACCTATTGCTTCCCCCAGTCCTGGTGGAGCATCATTCGAGGGCCGCGAGTTGGGCCAACATTCAACTGAGGTGAGGTGTCGCACCGGTGGCAGACGTTAAGGAACGTGCAATCGACGAACTCGGACCCATCGACTACGTCGTCATTGAGTTCCCGGGCAACAAGATGACGGGTGAGGGCCTGTCGCATCTGGTCGACCTCGTCGACCGTGGGATCGTGCGGATTATCGATTTGGTGTTCTTCACCAAAGCCGACGACGGCTCGGTAGCCATGCTCGAAATCGCCGACTTCGACGGCGACGGCGAGCTCGACCTGGCAGTGTTCCAGGGTGCGTCATCTGGCCTCATGGACCAAGACGACATCGACGAGGCAGCCGCTGCCGTCGAAGGTGGAAGTTCGGCTGCCCTCTTGGTCTACGAGAACGTGTGGGCCGCGCCGTTTGCAGCAGCCGTTCGACGTGGGGGCGGGCAACTCGTCGCTCAGGGGCGGATCCCCACCCAGGCGCTGATCGCGGCCCTTGACGGCTAGTCGTGCCCCAATACTTAGTTGACCACTAGTGACTCGATGGAGGATGTGACATGCCAGGACTTATCCGAGGAGTGGCTCGCACTGCGGTGATCGCCGGTACCGCTACTACTGTGTCCAACCGCGTTTCTCGGCGGCAGGCCGGCAGGTGGGCAGAGCAAGATGCGCAAACCAACGCGCAGCAGCAGCCGGTTGCTCCGCCACCCGCCGCGGCCCCTGCCGCTGCCAGCATGGACGACAAGTTGGCCCAGTTGGAAAAGCTCGGCGCGCTCAAGGCCCAGGGCGTGCTCACAGACGCCGAGTTCGAAGCGCAAAAGGCAAAGTTGCTGGGCTGATGGCTAAGTCAGCGGGTAAGGGTCTCCTGGGTCTTGTGGCCCTAGCGGCGATCGGCGTCGGCATAGCAGTGGTCATCACGCAGGCTCGCAGCAAGAAGGAAACAGCCGACGCAACGGTCGAGCGGATGCAACACGAGATCGATGAGCTCGATCCAGCCACTCGCTTGATGGTGCGTGCGCGGCTGCTTGCCGATTCGGTCCGCGGCGCGAAGTAGCCCAGGCGCATACCAACCCGGCGAGCCAGAGATCGACACTCACTAAGCCGTGCCGGTGTCGTCACGTTGAGTGAGCCGTATCGGGCATGAGGGTGAGCGACGCTGGTCTGTTTGGGTAGAGGGGTCGCATTCCCCGCTCACTGTGGGTTACGTTGCTCGAGTTCGACGAACTCCGGGAGCCAGCGCCTGGCCGAGCCGGAGTCCATCAGTTCAAGGGGAGAATCCACATGATTGGTACTGCTGCTTGGCGTCGTCGGGGAGTCGTTTTGCTGACCGCAGGGGCGGTCGGGGCGGCGGGCACCCTGGTAGCAATGCCTCAGGCTACCGCGGTCAACCCATGCGAGAACCGGGTTACCAGCCTCTCCCTGGACAATAAACAGCGCTTTGCAGGAGACGGCATGCTGCGCAGGTATACCGCTGAGGTCAATCACCCAGGCTCCGGCGCCTGGCGCGACCAGCGGTCCAAGGTCTTGGTCAACAGCTATCCCGCGAACGCTTTTCCCCGAGTGATCAACGCCAAAATGGGTGGACGCGAAAAGATCGGCTCGATGGTGAAGGCGCAGCAGCCACAGGCAATCGCCGCCATCAACGGAGACTTCTTTCCACCCGTGACGATCCGAGGTCAGAGCGACATTCGCTTGCCCGCAGGAATCGTCATTAAGAACGGAAAGGTTGTCCGCGCGTCACGCGAGAAGATGCGCTTCGTCGGAATTGATGTGCAAGGCAATCCAACTGCTGGTGCTGTTGGATTGCGCGGAAACATTGCCATCGGTGCCGGCCAGGCTGTCGACGTGATGGGCGTCAACTGGCAAACAGTTAAAGACGGTGGAGTGACCGTCTACACCACCGACTGGCGTGAGCAGACTCCGCGCCCCAAGGGTGTCGTCGAGGTAGTTATCAACCGCCGCAACAAGGTCGTGCAGGTTCGCACCAACAGCAAGTTCAGCGGACAGCTAGGCGCGCCGGTTAAATCAGGTACAAGGGTGCTGGCCTACGGCAGCGGTGCCTCGCTGGTGGGGGCGGGCGCCAATGTCGACGCGAAAGCAGACCTCAACATCAAGCAGGCCACAACTTCTGGCGTCAAGGTGCAGAACGGCATCGGCCGTGGGCTGCCTTTGGTCGAAGCCGGAGTCGCAGCGCCACTGGGCTGCGGTGCCTACTCCGAGAACGGCAATGACTCAGCCCGCCCGCGGACCATTGTGGGCTGGACTGCCGCCGGCACCTGGCGCAGCATCACGGTGCCCGGAACCGAGTTTGACGGCGTCGGCCTTCGGGACGGTGGATTCGGCTTGTCGAACACTGCTGCGATCGCCAAGAAGGTTGGGCTCGAGTACGCCTACGAACTCGACGGTGGCGGTTCCACCACGATGTACACCCGCAGCTCGAAGGGCAAGTGGACCCGTCGTGACTTGTATGGCCTCGACACCAACACCGGCACTTACGAGCGTGACTCCGTCAACGGGCTTGCCTTCGCAACTCCGTAACGGTTATCGCGGCGTCGTTTGTGCGGCGCGTGCCTCGCGAGCTTTGGCAACGATGGTGCTGGCGACAGCCTGTTTGGCCGACCGCATCCGAGGAAGTTTGCCTCCGAACGCGACGCCCGTGCTTCGGTTCGCTGGTAGTGGATTCTCCAAATCTGGAGCGATGGCCCAACCAGACCCTTGATCGATCAGGTCGGTCGGGGAGGACGAGACTGCGTCGCCTCCGACCGGCAGCACCACACCCCAACCGCCAGCGATCGCTCCCATCAGGTGTGCGTGGTAGCGCGTCGCGATCCAGCGAGCTCGCGGTGCGGCGGGGAAGTGCGACCGCCAAAGGTGGGAGAATGGCAGCACGTCAACTTTCGGAAGACTCTCCGACAGCAATGGGAGAAGTGAAATGTCGTCTGGCGGAAGCGACTCAACGATCGTTACCCGCGAGTCAGCGACGTTCCATAACTGCAGAGTGCGCGTGACGTAGTCGGCAACCTGTTCCAGCGGCGCGGTCAGCATGTCGTTCTGCACGGCTATCAATACTTTGTCCCGCGTCTGATGATTGAGATAGTCCTGCCCAGCAAAGAGCAGCGCGTCGTCTCCGGTGCACGTTGCATGGGGTACAGAGTCTGAGATTGCCGCGAGGGTTGCCTTGTCTCGCACGTCGATGATGTCGAAGTCTGAGAGGAGTTTGAGCAGCGCGTCGCTTCCGACAGCCGGTAAGGGTGTGAGCGCCGCTCCGGTAAGTACTGCCGGAACCCCGCGCGCGCGAGCGATTCCGAGTGCCGCCCCGAGCAGCAGGAAGTGACGCGGCCACATGCCGTTCAGATACGCACCGCCCATGACATGCACCAGGGCGACGCGTTGAAACTCTTCAATGCCGGTGGCCTCGCGGGGCAGCAGTCCGGGGTCGTTGGCCACCCGCTCGCCGAAGTCGAGGAGGTCCTCGACCTTTTCTGACGGCGCGTTCCAGCATCCGTGGTAGAGGGTGTCGACGAATCGTGCGCGTGGGTGAATATCGCCGTGCAGGACCGAACTCTGACCTGGGCGTGGACCATCGACCCACACCTCAGTTTCGGGGAGCACCTCGGCGTAGTACCTCAGCCAACCCGCGGTGATGAGCTCGTCTCCGTAGTTCGGCACGCCTGACGCACCAATCAGGTAGATGATCGGTCGTTCCTGACTCTTAGCCACTAGCCCTCCTCGGTCCCACGATCCGGCGACAACCCTACGGGGTCTTGGTGCAGGTTGGTCACCGCGAACCCGGTCGCGGCCCTACTGGCACTACATTCGAGGGATGCACAAGATCTCCGCCGTCGTCGTCACATACAACCGGCAGGAGTTGCTCGTCGCCTCACTTTCCGCACTCGAGGCCCAGTCTCGCCCCGTGGATCGCATCCTTGTCGTCGACAACGCGTCGACCGACGACACAGCCAATATCGTCAAGCAGAAGTTTCCCGGCGTGGAGTTCCACCAGTTGAACCAGAACACGGGCGGGGCGGGCGGGTTCGCGGCCGGGCTGGCGCTCGCTCTGGCCGACGACGCCGATTCGGTGTGGCTGCTGGATGATGACACGATCCCACGCCCCGACGCCCTCCTTGCCCTGCTGAACGCTCGCGACCGGTACCAGCGTGAGCCGGTTGGCTTGTTGGCAAGCCGTGTTATCTGGACCGATGGTCGCGATCATCCGATGAACACACCGCGACGACGTCCCGGGGCCACTCGCGACCAGATAGCGGCGGCCAGCGCCGTGGGATGCATCCCGATTCGTTCCGCATCCTTTGTCTCAGTACTGGCTGATGCAAACCTGGCTCGTCAAGTGGGCCTTCCAGAGGCAGACTTCTTCCTCTGGAACGACGACTTCGAGTTCACCACCCGACTGCTCAAAGACTCGGTCGGTCTGTACTGCCCTCGAAGCGTGGTGGAACATCACACGAAGAAGTTCGGTGCCACTGACCAGGATCCGGGCGAACGCTTCTTCTTTGAGGTACGCAACAAAACGTGGACTTTCCTTCGGAGCGACGGACTGACCGTTCCAGAGAAGGCGCTCTACGGGGCATCAACGGTGGCCCGCTGGGGACGAACGTTTCTCCACTCGTCAGATCGTTCTGTGTTGCGGCGCAACCTGGTGCGCGGCATGCGTGAAGGAATCCAAAGCAGACCACGAGACACCGAAGAGATTCTGCACTCTGCCGGATTAGATTCGCATGCCGTGCAAGGCTGGCGCGAGTGACTGATTTCTCCTTGCTGTTTCCGTACTACCACGCCAGCAACCCCGATCACTTGGTGCGCGCGTTTGAAAGCGCTGTTGGTGAACAGACGCGACCACCAACGGAAGTTGTGCTCGTTTCTGATGGCCCAGTGGGTGTTGCGCTTGAGCGATGTATCGACGCCATCGTTGCGGAAAGTTCGATTCCCATCCAACGCGTGTCTTTGCCTGCGCAAGGTGGTTTGGCGCGAGCGCTCGACGCTGGTCTAGCAGCCAGCGCTTTTGAAGTGGTTGCGCGCATGGACGCCGACGACATCAGCCTTCCGCATCGCTTTGAGGTACAACTTCCGCTCATCGAGGCCGGTGCAGACCTGGTGGGCAGCGGACTCATCGAGTTCAGCGAGAACGAAGACGAGGTGGTGGGCATTCGCACTCCACCGACCGATCAAGAGGAGATTCGGCGCTGGTCTCGATTCGCCGACCCGTTCAATCACCCCACGGTTGTGTATCGAAAATCAGTGGTGCTGGCGGCGGGTGGCTACCGAGACCTACCGCTGATGGAGGACTACTGGCTTTTCGCCCGCATGATCGCGGCGGGGGCGGACGTAGTGAACGTGGCCGAGCCGCTCGTTAAGTACCGCATCGGCAATGGCGCCTATGCCCGTCGAGGGGGCATGACCTTGCTGCGAAGCGAGCTCCAGCTTCAACGGGAGTTCCGACGAAGCGGATTTGTCACCCACAAGCAGTACTGGCGCAACCTTGTGGTGCGCGGCGGTTACCGCCTTGTTCCTGAGCCTGTTCGTCGAATCAGCTACCGCCGTCTGATCGCCGGCAAAGGTGAATCCTGAGATCTGCGAATAAGGCGGGTTGATTGGGCTGACCGACGATCTGCCGGTATCGTGGGATCCCCGCCTTATCCCCAGGAATCGGAGTTTTTGTGGCTGACCTTGTCGTTGTGGGGTCGGGGTTCTTCGGGCTGACCATCGCTGAACGAGCTGCGACCGAGCTGGGCCTAAAAGTTCAGGTGCTCGAACGTCGTAGTCACCTCGGCGGCAACGCCTACAGTGCGCCAGACCCAGACACCGGCATTGAGGTGCACGTCTACGGAGCGCATCTGTTTCACACCTCGAACGAGCGCGTGTGGCAGTACGTCAACAACTTCACGAGTTTCACGTCCTACCAGCATCGAGTCTTCACTAACTACGGCGACCAGATCTACTCAATGCCCATCAACCTGGGCACGATCTGTTCCTACTTCGGTCGTTCATTCTCGCCGGAGCAAGCTAGGGCGCTGGTGGCCGAGCAGGCAAAGGAATACGACTCGGCCTCGGCGAAGAACTTGGAAGAGAAGGCCATCTCACTTATCGGGCGCCCCCTCTACGAAGCGTTTATTCGGGGCTACACCCTCAAGCAGTGGCAGACAGACCCTCGCGAGTTGCCGGCGGAAATCATCACGCGCTTGCCCGTGCGCTACACGTTTGACAATCGTTACTTCAACGACAAGTTTGAAGGTCTTCCCACCGACGGATACACCGCGTGGCTCGAGCGGATGGCCGACCATCCCAATATCGAGGTCCGCCTCAACACCGACTTCTTCGACCACAAGTCCGCCATGGTTGGCCAAGTGCCGATCGTCTACACCGGGCCCGTCGACCAGTACTTCGATTTCGCTGAAGGCCGCCTCGGTTGGCGCACCCTCGACTTTGAACGCGAGGTCAAGCGAGACACCGGCGACTACCAAGGAACTCCCGTCATGAACTACGCAGAGGAAGATGTCGCCTACACCCGGATTCATGAGTTCCGGCACTTCCACCCGGAGCGCGACTACCCCACAGACAAGACCGTGATCATGCGCGAGTTCTCGCGCTTCGCAGATCCTGGCGACGAGCCCTACTACCCGATCAATACTGACGATGACCGGCGTAGGTTGTTGGCGTATCGGAGCCTCACCGAAGGTGAGCCAAGTGTGCTGTTCGGTGGCCGTCTGGGTACCTACAAGTACCTCGACATGCACATGGCCATCGGATCTGCACTTTCTCGCTTCGACAACGTGTTGCGTCCGCATTTTGTTGACGGAACACCCATGACAAGCGGAGGGCTGGCCGAGTGAGCGCAACCAAGTCGACAAGTCGAGCCAAGAAGGCGGCAACCAAGCCTCCGGAGTTGGTGTTGCAGCGCGTCGTCTTTCCTGAGGATGCCGACTTTGACACCCTCCCCTTGTACGCGGAAGCCGGTCAAGCGCAGCCGGGAATTGAAGCAGAGCCCAGCAAAGAACCAACATCTGAGACCGCCACGATCGAGCACACGCTCCACCCTGATCTGGTGTTGGGCCGACGTTCCCTTCGCGTCGAGGCGGGCACCCGGGTTTCCTTCGGTACCTACTTCAATGCGTTTCCAGCGTCCTATTGGCGGCGCTGGACATCCGTTGAGTCCGTTCAACTGCGCGTGGCTGTCGAAGGCGTGGCCGACATCCTCGTCTACCGGAGTTCTTCCCGCGGTGACCACCAACGCGTGGCTAAGAAGCGTGTTGCGTCCGGCGAGACCGCCGAGTTTGAGTTGCCGTTGGCAGCATTCGGCGATGGCGGCTGGTATTGGTTCGACATCGTCTCCGGCACCACCGCAGTCACCCTCACCTCGGCCGAGTGGGTCACGGGGACGTTTGGACAGGCCGACCCCGGTCGACTGTCACTGGGGATCACCACCTTCAACAGGCCTGATTACTGCGTTGACCTGCTGAACCACATTGCCGCCGACGAAGGCGCAATAGCCGTCATCGACTCTATTTTCGTCATCGACCAAGGCACGCAGTTAGTGGAAGACAACCCGGGCTTCGCCGACGTTGCCGCCAAACTTGGGGACCGGTTGGTGCTGATTAGGCAGCCGAACCTTGGAGGCTCGGGCGGATTCTCGCGCTCCATGTACGAAGCCGCCTTCGGAGAAGACAGCCGATACGTGCTGCTGCTCGATGACGACGTGCTGCTTGAGACCGAAGGCATGCTGCGTGCTGTCACGTTTGCCGACCAGTGTCGTGCGCCAACCATTGTTGGTGGTCACATGCTCAACATGCATGTGCGCTCCATGATGCATGCTTATGGCGAAACGGTGCAGCGCTATCGCTTCTTCTGGGGGCCAGCTCCGCACACCTATCACAGCCACAACTTCGCGACGCATTCTCTTCGTTCCACGCGTTGGCTGCACCGTCGAGTCGATGTCGACTACAACGGTTGGTGGATGTGTCTTATCCCCACTGAGGTGGTTCGCAGGCAAGGACTTGCGCTGCCCATCTTCATCAAGTGGGACGACGCAGACTACGGACTTCGGGCGCAACAGTCCGGCGTCCCCACGGTATCCCTGCCGGGTGCTGCTGTCTGGCATGTGCCCTGGACCGATAAAGACGACACGATCGACTGGCAGGCCTACCACCACGCCCGCAACCGGATGCTGGTAGCACTCCTCTATTCGCCGTACAAGCGTGGCGGAAGGCTGCTCTTCGAATCCTTTGCTGTGCAGGTCAAGCATGCGCTGTCGATGCAGTACAGCGCTGCCGAACTGCGGTTGTGGGCGCTGGAGGACATTCTCTCCGGGCCGGAGCACTTGCACCGCACCCTGCCCACTCGGCTGGCTGAAATCCGCGCCTTCCGGAAGAACGAGGATGACGCAACTGTCACCAACGATCCCGATGGTTTCCCGCCGCCCAAACGCATCAAGCCGCCGAAGCGCGGCAAGGACCCCACGGACCCCAAGGGCCCAGTGAGTCGATACGTCGCTGCGGCCGCTGGCCTTTACCGCCAACTTCAGCCGGTGCGACCTACCGCGCAGAAGAACCCTGAGATTCGGGTGGCTGCCATGGATCTGCGTTGGAGACTGCTCAGCCAGTTCGACTCAGCGGTGGTCTCAACAGCCGATGGCTCCGGCGCGTCTTGGTACAAACGCGATAAGGAACGGTTTGCCGACGTCATGCGGCGCAGTGCGGCTATTCACCAAAAACTCATGGTCGATTGGGATGATCTGGCGGAGCAGTACCGCAAGGCAGTTCCCGACGTTGTTGACCCCAAGGCCTGGATCGATACCTGGAGTCAACTCGACAGTGAGTAGTTCTGGGACTGCGGCCCATGCTCAGCCCGTCAAGAAGGTGAGGCGCGCCTACATACACGTCGGGGCGCCGAAGACGGGCACGACCTTCCTCCAAGGCGTCCTTTGGCAGAACCGGGCGAGCCTTAGGGACGCAGGCCTGCATATGGTCGGTAATGGGCCAGGCGACCATTACCGCGCAGGCCATGACATTCGCGAGGTTCCCTACGACCCAGCCGATCCGCGACCCGACTGGAAGGGTTCGTGGGACGTTCTCTGTTCACTAGCGGACGCTAGCGAGGCCGATGCGGTTGTTATCTCCGATGAGCACCTTGCTGCTTTGACCCCCGAACAGGCTGAACGCGCAGTAAAGGCGTTGCACCCTCGAGAGGTTCACGTTGTCTATGCGTCGCGCAACTTGGCACGCCTAGTTCCATCCGAGTACCAGGAGTACGTCAAGCATCGCTCAAAACTGACGTACGCCGAATGGACGGCTAAGGTTTTCAACCGACGAGATCGTGGCCCAGGCCGTTGGTTCTGGAGTGTGCACGACCCCGTTGGTGTCGTCGATCGCTGGACCGCGGTCGTCCCCCCAGACCGATTCCATTTCATGACGCTCCCCCTACCAGGTAGCCCTCGAGACGAGTTGTGGATCCGATTTTGCGCAGTGGTCGACGTCGATCCAGCAGCCGCGAGCGAGTTCGACGTGGCAGGGAACGACTCGTTGGGCATGGCCGAGGCGGAAGTGCTTCGGCGGGTCAACAACGTGCTGCCCGACGACTTTCCTCGGTGGCACCACAGCGGCATCGCCAGAGATGTTCTGGCGGTGCAGATCCTTGGCCCGATTTCAAAGAGTGGACGCCCCCAACTTCCCCAGCCTTTGCAACGCAAGGTTGTGCGGCAAACCGACGAAAATATCCAGAAACTGGCTGCATCTGGAGTGCATATCGTGGGCGATCTAGCCGAACTTGAGGTCGGCGACGAACTCTCCGCCGCGGATCCACCACCCACTCCCGACGAGGTTCTCGACGCCGCGGTCGAGGGCATAGCTGGTCTGTTGGTTCGGATGGGTCAGATGCGCGACGACCGCCGCGAGGCCGAGGGGCGCTTGCGTCGTCAGATGCGGGAGTCGGCCTCGATGACTCGAACCCGCACGCGAGTGGCTGCTCGGCTAGAGCGAACTCGATGGGGTGCCAAGGCACTATCGAAGTATCGCGACTACCGTTCCCGCTCTGCAAACACCGCATAAGACTGGCTCATCCGCGGTGCAAGAGAAGTGCGTGGAGCGCATCTACCGCGGCGGCGCTCACCGCCGACTCGTCGAAGTTAGATTCCTCGTTGGACAGTGACGCAACGTCTGGCACGAGGTCATCAACATCGCCGACCACCTGCACACCTGACGAGTCGATGGCCGCGATGATGCGGCTCGCTTCCCGTTGTGCCCACGGTGCCACCCTTGCGTGCAGCGCAACGGCGGTTTCTTGTTTGCGCCGTTGGGCTAGACCCTGACGAGCGATGACGCGTCGCACCAGGGTGTTGTACTGACGCTCGTTGAAGTCGTCGGGCGGCAATGCCACGTTTAGTCGGCGAAGTAACTCCGCCGAGGCGGCGCCCAGGGACTCGTTAGCGGGCTCAACAGTCTCGTAGTCGTTTGGTGCCACTCCGATGGTGGCGGCGAAACGTTCCCAAAGTGCTGCTGGGTTAGCGCCGCGCTGAGGAAGCGTCACGACAGTCACCTGGCTGCAGGTGACGATGGCGCTCCAGTCTTGCAGGATGCGGGGGAGGTCGTGTTGTGACCAGAAGTTTCGACTCGCTGGATTCTTGTCGTCACCGCTCACGATGGCATCGGAATACTCTTGCCAGCTCCATGTCTTGCGGTGTTGCGTCGACTGCTGCCATTGGGCGGGGAGCGATCGAACAATGTCTCGGACGGTCACGATGACTTTGATCTGCGGGCCACTGATGACCTGCAGGGCTCGGCGGATTGCCTTCGGATTGGCTCGGCACAACGTCTCCATGGACACCAACGCTGAGGGGGCCCCAGAGTCGATGAGTTCACCAACCATCTGCGCCCACAACTCGCCACCCGCGCCGCCCCTAATCGCATCCTGCGAAGCGCGAATCTGCAGTCGAGGCTCCGGCATGACGAGACCAGCCTGAAGAAGCTTGTCGCGATTGTGTTCGAGAACGCCCTGAATGTAAGTGGTTCCCGACTTTGGCTCGCCTATGTGGAGGTAGAAGGAGTCAGTCACCCGAGGAGTCCTCACTGCTGGACTGGGGTGCGGGTGTCGACTCGCGCTTCTTGCGCTTGCGTCCCGCGAGACCGTCCTTCTTGAGCTCTGCGAACTCATCGGCAAGACCGGCCAGCGCAGCGGTACTGAGGGCCAACAAATCAGCCTCCGGAATGTCCTCGGGCCACTCGACCCTCGCACCGGTTTTGAACTTTGGCAGGAGGTCGTCGAGTTCGCCAACCACCTTGACGCCGGACTCAGAGATCTCATGGACGATGCGTCGGGCCTCCCTGGTGGCCCATTCTTGTTCCCCGGGAGGCAGCGACATGGAGGAGCGTTCATCAGCCAGGTTGGGGAGCACCCGGTGAGACAGGGCGCGGTTGACGCCGTGCTGGTAATTCCACTGGGCCAACTCCATGTCGTTCGCTTGCTCGTTAACGCGTCGCAGGAGTTCAGTGCCGGTCGCGCCCAACGACTCATTGTTTGAATCGTGTGATTCCAGGGGAATGTCAGCCAGCCCCAAGGCGATGGCCATCCGTCGCCATAGCTCATTCGGGTCGTTGCCCGATGGAGGAAGGGTTACCACCGAAACCGACTGTGAGCCGAGCTCTTTCGCCCAACGAGCCGCGATGTCCCCGATGTCCTGACGCTTCCAGAAGTGGCGTTTGGCTCGAGAGGGACGGCGGCCGGTAACACCCGACAAATATTCGCGGTAAGTGGTCGTCTGGCCGTTGCGCACGGCTGTTTGCCATTGCGCCGGCAACACCCGACCTAGGTCGCGGGCTCCGACAACAACCGAGACGTCGAAACCTTTCAGATCCCCCACCACCTGTTGAATCTGGGTCGCGTCGGCGAACGATATGAACTCCACCGACAACACTGCCGCGGGACCGTCCCAGTCCTTCAACTGGGCGAGCAGGCGATGCCAACTACCGTCGATTGAGCCGAGGTGGCTACCGCCCTTAAGTGCGAGCACGTCTCGTACCGCTTCTACCTGATCCGACCACGGCGTCGGGTAGAGGACCCCCTGATCAGCGAGCAGCTGGCGATTGCTGCCGAGCATTCGCTGGACAAACGTCGTGCCAGTTTTCATCGCGCCGATATGCAAGGACACGCGGGTTGGGCTCACGAGGACTCTCGCCCCTTCCGGTTCTTGCGATTGATGTTCTGCAGGAGGCCAGTGAGAGATGTCACTCCGACCTCGGTGACCTCTTCCTCGCGGACTGTTCGAGTGCGGTCGGACTCCGGAGGCGTCGTTGAGACTAGTTCAGCAACGTTACCCACAACTCGATAGCCTCGCTCTTCGATCTCGCGCGCCATTTGTTGCGAACGCGCGATCGCCCACGTGACATCGTCTGAGGTGAGGGTGATGGGCACTGAGTGGGCGGAATGTGCCAGCACGCGGCTAACCAAGGTGTGTTTGACGAATTTTCGGTAGTCCGGCCAAGAGAGGTCACCTTCGAGTTCTTCGTTGAGGCGCCGTAGGAACTCGGCTTCGGCCGCACCCAATGAAGTGTTTCTCCGACGTTTGGGGATGACGACATCGCCTGCGGCTAGGTTTAGCGCGGATGAGAATCGCTCCCACAGCAAGTTTTGGTCGGAACCAGCGGCGGGAACGGTGACGATGGTGACGTTCTCGCTACCTACTTGCTTGGCCCAGCGATCGGAGATTGCGCTCAGGTCTTGAAAGGCCCAAAAGCCTTTCTCCACGTGCTGCCCATCGGTGTCCTTAATCAAGGCCACAAAGTCGGCGAGGGTCCGAGGCTTGCCATTCTTCAGGTCCTCCTGCCACACCGCTGGTACCTGGCGAAGGAAATCGCGGGCGGTTATTACCACGACAACTTGCTCTGTAGGGATGTCCTGCAGAATCTTGGTGACGGCGTCGTCGCTCGCCAGGCTGAAGAGTTCATGGGAGATGACAGCCGAGCCCGGGGCTTCCTGCACTTTCTGGACCAGCGAGGCCCACGATCCGGGTGTGCGCTCGTCAGCATGTCCACGGAACTTGTGACCGATGACATCTTGCGCCGCCAGGAAGTGATCGTTGGAACGTCCTGGATAGGTGTGGCCCTGCGCTAACAATTCGTCGGAGTTCGCGGCAAGCACGCCTTGGACGAATGTCGTGCCAGTCTTGGGTAGCCCGATATGGAGGTAGGTGGTGGACTGTTTGGGCACTAGATGAGTTTATCGGCCGGATTTGACCCGGTGGCTGATGCCACGGAAGCGACGGCGAATCTCTTCCCAGGCGTGAGTCCGATGCGGGGGCTCTAGGGGTTCGCCCGTCGCTCGCTGCGCCATCCAGTGGATCAGCGAACTCGTCATTCGAACACCCACCGCGGCTTCTCGACCTGCATCCACGACGTCAAAGGGCGTGACCTCGGACGGGGGAACGGGCGCTGGGTAGATGTCCGACAGATCGCCTTGCACGTCGAGCCCAGACTCCTGGACGAACTCGACGAGTTCGTGGGACCAGGCTGCCGCCAGTGACCGTTGCTCTGCGGTGAGGCCATGAGGGCCCCCGCCTTGCATGCGCACTGGCGCCTTTTGGCTCAGGTATCTCTTCACAACGGCGAGATAGAGAGGTCTGGGTACTTCCTGCACCGCGTTGACGCGCCGCAGGAACCTGGCTTGCTCTGCAGAGAGAGACACGTTCCCAGCGACTGGCTGGTTGACGTCAAGAGAACCTGGCTCAATTCCTATGACGGTCGCGAAGCGGTCCCACAGCAGGTCACGGGGGGCTCCCCGCTGCGGCACAGTGACCATGTGAACGTGTTGGGGAGGAACGAACGACAGCCAGCGACTCAGAATTCTGGCAGCATCCTGTTGCCGCCAAAAACCCGCCAGCTCAGGCTGGTTGGCCTGCTCGTGCACTTGTTGGAAGTGGCGGTTAAAACTTGTCTTCGCCCCGTTCTTCAACCGCTCTTGCCAGACAGCCGGAATCTGTCGCTCCAAGTCGCGTACCGTGACGATGACGTGCACCTCGTACCCGGCCAGATCACCCATGAGTCGTTGCACGTGACGCTTCTGCGCGAGCGTAAAAAGCTCGTGTGAAATCAGCACTTTCCCGCGCCAACGACGAGATTCGGCGACAAGGGAGTTCCAAGCCCCAGCAACCTTGGGGTTGTCCTGCCCCAGAAACTGGTGTTCGGCGAGGTCTTGCGCCGCTAAGAAGTGGGCAGGTCCCCGTCCCGGGTAGAGGATGCTCTGTTTCGCCAGTTGCTTGCGGTTTGCGGAAAGTACGCCTTGGAGGAAGGTGGTGCCAGTCTTAGGCAGCCCGATGTGAACAAACACCTGTTTGCTCTGTGTCACGGATGCGCCACTCATTTCATTGATCACTGATCGCGCCTCATGCCCCAGAATGACTTGAGGTCACTGCTGCGGCCATCTTAGTGCTGTCGAATCATGAGCGCGTGCTGTCTGAACCCTTGTAGGGTGACGACCCGTGAAGCCCGACCTGCTTGACACCGAAGCGTTGGACCGCATCCATCAACAGGGGATGCGCATCCTTGAAGACGTCGGAACCGAAGTGCATAGTGAGCGCGCTTTGGAGTTGCTCCGGGCCGCCGGCCAGCGTGTCGATGGCACCCGCGTGCGGTGGGACTCCCAGTTCGTGATGGAGCAACTCGCGAAAGCACCCGCGCAGATCCCGCTCACTGGTCGAATCCCCGACTACCGCGTCACCCTCGGCGGAGGCAGTTTGGTCCACACCCCTGTTGGCGGGCCACCCTTTGCGACAGACAACGTCCGGGGTCGACGCGACGGCACGTTTGAAGACCACGTCGAATTGGTCAAGCTCGCCCATGCCAGCAATGCCCTTGGTGTCCTGCAAAGTGGCACCACCGAAGCCCAGGACATGTCGTATCTCAGTCGTCACTTGGAGATGGACTACTCGATTATCCGCTGGAGCGGACGCCCATTCATCGTTTACGGCACGAGTGGTCCCAAGACCGAGGATGGGATGCGCCTTGCAGCGATTGCCGCTGGCGGGGAAGACAACCTCAAGGCCAACCCAGGCGTTCTCGCGATCGTCAATCCAAACAGCCCGTTGGTTTGGGATGGGCTGATGGCCGACGCTCTCATGGTCTGCGCAGAATGGAATCAGCCCGTTGCCATCACTCCCTTCTTATTGGCGGGTGCTTCGGCGCCTGTGTCTCTGGCGGCCGGGTTGTCGTTATTGGTGGCCGAGACACTCTCCGGCGTCGCCATCGCTCAGCTCGTAAGACCGGGAGCGCCTTGCATTCTTGGCCTATTCTTCAACGGTGTGGACATGCGATCTGGCGGTCCGTCTTTGGGTCTGCCTGAGTCGGTGCTCACTACTTTGGCTGGTGCGCAACTGGCCAGACGCTATGGGCTGCCGTTGCGCGGTGGCGGCGGGCTGTGCTCGGGAATCGTGCTAGACGCCCAGACCGCCACGGAGAGCGCCATGTCGCTCTGGGCGACCTACCTGGCTGAGTGCGATTTGGTGGTGCATTCGGCAGGCTGGATCGAGGGTGGGCTGACGGCGTCGTACGAGAAGTTCGCTTTAGACCTTGAGGTCATTGCCATGTTCGAGCGGTTGCGCGAAGGAATTGTTGTCGACGACGAGCAGCTCGCCTTTGACACCATCGCTGACGTGGGACCAGGTGGACTCTTCCTGGCTCATGAGCACACGCTCGCTCGTTTTCGCACCGATCTCTTCATGAGCCCACTCTTTCGCTCGCAGGCGTATCCGACGTGGGTGAAGCAAGGGTCACGGACCACCGACGACATCGCCACCGATCAGTGGCAGGCACTGCTTGAGTCGTACCAGGATCCGGGTATCGATGACGCCCTCGACGCCGAGCTGCGCGACTTCATCGATCGCAAGGCCGCAGAGCTCGACGCCTAACTGTCGCGGTCGAGCCGGTTGAGCGCATCTACTCGAAACTCACCGGGGTGGCCGCTTAAGTGGTCACCCGGTTGGGCGAGCCTCATTGATCGCATGCCCTCAGGCTGTCACTCTTTTCTGCAACCCCAGAGGAGATTGTCATGCGAACTCTTAGCCGCCTGGTCGTAACCACCATTGTCGCTTTGGGTTTCGTAGCGGCAGTTCCTCTTGCTGCGCACGCAGTAGTGGAATGCACGTTCGCGAATGGGACCAATACGGCCACCGTGTCCCTAGGAAATGACGACTACCAAGACCGCGTCTGGATCGGTCGTCAGCCGAGCAGCAACAAACTGGGGTACTACACAAACGCAATCGGCGAATGGCGGGGCTGTGATGGCGCCACCGTGAACAACACGGACAAGTTCAAGGTGGTAGGCGGTGACCTTTCTGACGAGGTCATTGTGAACCTTGTATACGGTGCACTTGGACCTGGTGCGACCCAGGAAACGCGAGGTATCTCCGAGATTGAGGTCGTGCTGAACCTCGGGTTGGGAACCGACCACGTCACTCTCCTGGGTGGAGACGCCAACAACCGCCTCGGGTTCACGCGTGCGACCTCTGGGTTCTTCAATGGCGACGACGATGCGGACATCAGCATCGACGATGCGGAGGTGTTCCTGCTCGATGGCGGAGCTGGAGATGACTTCCTCGACGGTCGTGGCACACCGGAGGTGGAGATCTGGGCCAGGGAAGGGGACGACCGTCTCTTTGGTGGCGACGGACGCGACACCCTCTACGGCGACTACGGCGAAGACAGCGGCGATGGGAACGACCAGTTGAGCGGTGGGGGTGGAGCCGACTACCTGTTCGGTGACCGCGGAGCCGATGTCCTCAACGGTGGAAGTGGCGACGACAACCTCAACGGCGACTTGGGCAGCGACCGAATGAGCGGGGCCGGCGGCGACGACGACTTCACCTGCGCGTCGGTGAACGACGGTGCAGACACGATTGACGGCGGCCCCGGGCGAGAGTGGTACGGGTGTTGGAGTCGGACCGCCAAGGTCTCCATCAGCCTCGACGGTAAGGCCAACGATGGACTGAACGGCGAGAACGACAACATCCAGGGGTCCATCGATAACATCGCGGGTGGCAGCGGGAACGACGTGCTGATTGGCAGCAACGCCGACAACCAGATCGATGGTGAGAACGGCAACGACACGATCAAGGGTCTCGGTGGTGACGACTACCTACGCGGCCAGGACGGTAACGACGACGTCAGCGGTGGCGACGGAGACGACGACTTCTACAACCAGGCTGGGTTGGACAAGTACTTGGGCGGCGACGGTGACGACACCATGTATGACGGGTCAACCAACGATGGGGCAGATGTGTTCAGCGGCGGCGCCGGCTATGACTCGCTGAGTTTCTATCAGAGGGTCGACGCCTTGACGATCGATGTCACCGATAGCGAAACCGGCGACGGTGGTGCTGGCGGCGCTGAGAACGATGAGGTCCGCTCTGACTTTGAGTACCTCGAGGGTGGCGACGGTGCGGACATCATCTATGGGAGCAGCAAGGGCGAGCGGATCGATGGGCGTTCAGGAGATGACCAGCTGTACGGCCGTGCGGGTGCCGACTCTCTGAATGGTGAGGGCAACAACGACACACTCGATGGCGGCGAGGGGCGGGATGACCTCAATGGATCGACCGGAACTGACACGATTAACGCCATCGATGGTGGCCAAGACGACATCTACTGCGGTGGTGACGCCGGTAACACGGTGTTCTCCGAGTTGTTCGACAACGTGTCAGGGTGCCTGTAAGGACTGCATTGGCTAGTCACAGAACTCAGCTAGCCCGCCCGGTAGGTCAGACCGGTGTCGCCGTTGGTGAGGGTGAGAGTCGATCCATCGATGACGAATGAGACGTCGCCGTCGAGCACTTGCAGCACGGAAGTTTCGACGTCGCTGACATCACCAGGGCACGCCATCATCGTGGACATGATGGGTCGGAAGGTAATGACGTCGCCACTAGCCTCGTAGTCTCCGCCTCCGCTGTTGCAGCCGAAGTTTCCCTGGACTCGACCATCGGTCGCGAACGTGAGGTTCGACGTGACACCGGCAGGGACTGACGAGACCGCTTGATTCGATATCAGGCCATCGAGCTCCCATTTCGTGTCAGTCAATGGCAGATCTGGGTTTGCTACCTTCTCATCAACAAAGTTGATGGTTGTGGTAGCTGTTGCGAGCGTCAGTTCCTCACCCGTTTGGGTCAGTGCTGGGCTGGCTGTGAGGAAGTCGATGAACCACTGATCCTGGTCCATCCGTTCTTGGTCGCACGCCATCTCAGTGGTGGCTAACTGTTCGTCGACGACAAGCTGCCCGTCTTCAATCTGGTACCCACCGTTGATGGTGTTGCAACCGGTGTTGGCTGAGAGCCGTCCGTCTGCGAAGGCGACGGTAATGCGGGTGTCGGGTGCCAGGCCCAAGGACTCCCCGTCTTCCTCCACGCTGGTGGATACAAACGCTGTGCCGTCCAGACCCGCCGCTGGCGAAGTGTCTGCGTTGTCATCTGAGCCACACGCCGGTAGGACAGCGGCGATGCTCAGCAAGGCGATCAGATTCAAGGTGCGCATGCCACTCAGACTGTCAGGGTGCCCGAACGGTTCCCGAGTCTTGGCCGTAACCCGCCGACGCCCGCGGCTCAAAGCCAGTTCCAACACTCTCCGCCTTGCCAGTGGCACGATCGTCCTCATGAGCGGATCGACGAGAGTGCCGGGATTGTTCGCCGCCTGTCTGCTCGCGCTCAGCGCGACGGCCTGCGGGTCCAGCGGTGAGGAAACTGTCGAACAAGTCGATGAGGTCCTGGTTCGAACGGCCGCAGCCAACTTCGGTCAGCAGGAGCTCGCAAAGGCCGGCGCGCAGGTCTCGGGGCCGCTCTCTTGTTCCACGACTCGCCAAGACGGGGGCGTAGACATCTCTTGTTCGGGCACCACCGTGGATGGACGGCCGGTTGCAGTGACCGGCACGGCCACTGCCCTCCCTGGAGGCAAAACGTTGGAGGGCAGTTTTGTCGGGACAGCATCCGGCCAACAGGTCTTTTCCCTTAAGTGCTTGGGCTGTTAAACCGAAGTGCCGGCACTTACTAGCGTGTAGCCATGTTGTTGGCGCCTGATGCTCGTTGGCGGATGCGATTCACCGCACCTTCGATCGGCTTCCCCACGTGGTCGGTCAGACGTCCCGATGACCTGTTCTTCGTCAGCAATGAGGGCGGAGTCACCCAGGTTTGGTCGCTGAACCGTCGCTCGGGTGAACGTCGACAGGTGACTGATCAACGCATTGGTGTCGAGGAGTTTGTGCTGACCCCCGACGGCACGGGCGTGGTCTGGTGGAGCGACGACACGGGCAACGAAAGCGGACAGTGGGTTGTTACCTCACTCCGCGACGGCAGCACGACTCCGCTGCTGGCTGACCTGCCGGATGGCTGGAGCCAGGGTCTTGCACTGGCTGGATCGACGGTCGCAGTAGCAACGACCGACGACCAAACGAACCGACTGTTCGTTTCGGTTGGCGGCGAGCTCCCTCGGCTCCTCTGCGAATCAACACACCCATTGGGCCTCGGGCGAGAGTGGGAGACGACGGGCGGTGGCCTGTCTGCTGATGGCAGCCTCATCTGCATGCGTAACAGCGAGAACGGCGACATCCTTCACTTCGGATTAGGCATCCTGGACGCGCAGACTGGCCAACAGATTGCCGAGCTGGAGAACCCAGGTCTGACCATGAAGGTTGCTAGCTGGTCGCCCGTTCTTGGCGACCAACGGCTGGCGGTCATTCACGAGCGTGACGGGATAGAACGGCCAGCGATCTGGCACGTGCTCACCAGTGAAGTCATCGACATTCACCTCGACCTGCCGGGGCCGGTCGACGTCGTCGACTGGTGGCCTAGCGGGGATGCAGTGCTGCTTCTGCACAATCACGATGGGCGAAGTCAGCTCCATCGCTGGGGGATTGCTACCGAGGAGCTTTCCCTGGTGGTTGACCCTGAAGGATTTATCTCGGGCGCGGCAGTCCGTGGCGACCACGAAGTGTGGTTTCGTGACGAATCGGCGACGCGTCCCCCCGTCGTGCGAAGCACCAGTGGTGGCGTCGTGCTCGCGCCACTAGGAGATGCGCCACCACCCGGGGCGGCTCATCAGTCGCTTCGATTCCCCGGGCCCACCGGCGAGCCCACACATATGTTGCTGAGCCTTCCCGAAGGACCCACGCCGCATCCCGTGGTGATGATGGTGCATGGCGGACCTGAGTGGGCGTATCCAGACGACTACGACCCATGGGAACAAGCTCTGCTCGACCATGGATTTGCCGTTGCGAAAGTGAACTATCGAGGATCCACCGGCGACACGGTGCCCTGGCGTACGGCGATTCATGGCGGGAATATTGGCTTTCCAGAGGTCGCCGATGTCGTTGCTGGTTTGCACTGGCTGGCTGAGCGGGGCATCGCCGATCCGAAGCGCGCTGCGATCGAAGGCTGGTCCTGGGGTGGCTACGTCACCCTCCTGGCCGTCGGCCTTCACCCGGAGGTCTTTGCGGCGGCCATCGGGGGAATCCCTGTGTGTGATTCGGTGATGACCCGCGCGGATAGTTCGCCACCACAGCAGGCGTATGACCTGGCCATCATGGGCGGATCTCCCGCGGAACTGCCCGATCTCTATCGCGAGCGTTCACCCAGCACCTATCTCGACAACGTCCGGACGCCGGTGCTGTTGATCGCCGGTGAACACGACAGTGCCTGCCCAATTCGTCAGGTGCGCTGGTACGCCGATGAGTTGACGTCGCGCGGGCGCAGCGTGCAGTTGCATGTGTACGACGCCGGTCACCACGCAAACTCCATTCAGGAGAAGATCCACCACGCTGAACTGGAGTTGGCTTTCCTCAAGCGACACTTGACTTGATGCGTAGGTGCTGACGTCGGGGGCATCCGGATGCGACACTGCGCCCATGGATTCTCGTGAACTCGTGGAGCGCTACAGCGCTCACAACTATCACCCGCTGCCTGTAGTCCTTACCCAGGGCGAGGGCGCTTGGGTGACCGATTCAGACGGCAAGCGCTACCTCGACTTGTTGTCCGCCTATTCCGCCTTGAACTTCGGCCATCGTCACCCGCGCCTGGTCGAGGCGACCAAACGTCAACTCGACAAACTCACTTTGACGAGCCGCGCTTTTCACAACGACCAGTTCGGGGAGTTCGCTCGCGCATTGGCGGAGCTTTGCGGCATGGAGATGGTACTGCCGATGAACTCGGGTGCGGAGGCCGTCGAGACTGCCATCAAGACCGCGCGCAAGTGGGGCTACCGCATCAAGGGTGTGCCATCAGACTCAGCGCGCATCATTGTGGCCGACGGCAACTTCCACGGACGAACGACGACGATTATATCCTTCTCAACCGATCCGGAAGCTCGCGACGACTTTGGTCCCTATACCCCGGGCTTCGACGTTGTGCCGTATGGAGATATCGATGCACTACGCCAACTCGTCACTGCGAACGATGACAACACCGTGGCGTTCATGGTGGAACCAATCCAAGGAGAGGCGGGTGTCCTCTTGCCACCGGACGGCTACCTGTCTGCGGCACGCGCCCTCTGTAGCGAGCACAACGTGTTATTCATCGCCGATGAGATCCAGTCTGGGATGGGACGTACAGGCAAGACCTTTGCCTGCGACTGGGAGAACGTCACGCCTGACATGTACATCATGGGCAAGGCACTCGGCGGCGGAATCTATCCAGTGTCCGCGGTGGCGGCCAACGCGGAGGTGCTCGGGGTCTTTCGCCCCGGTGAGCACGGCTCGACCTTTGGGGGGAATCCGCTCGCCGCTGCCATTGGTCGCGAAGTGATTGCCATGCTGAAGACCGGGGAGTACCAGCAGCGATCGCTTACCCTCGGCGAGCACATGCTCGAGCGGCTGCGTAACGAAGTTCCGGCGACGGTGAAAGAGGTCCGTGGGCGAGGCTTGTGGGCAGGTGTGGAACTCCATCCTGGAGGCGAGCCCGCTCGCTCCCGATGCGAGAAACTGATGCTCGACGGCGTGCTCGCCAAGGACACGCACGAGACGACGATTCGCCTTGCGCCGCCGTTGGTCATCGAACAGAGCGACCTCGATCTCGCGCTGGACAAGCTCCTTAAGGTGCTGGCCTAGTAGGGCGCGCAACGCAGGTAGCGCTACAGTCACTGCCCTGTCCTGGGTGCCTGTCGCGCGTGCAACATGGGGTAGTAGTGCGGCCTA
>Ga0190272_10000212_pt1 | contig 35705 bp, 12 predicted proteins | sample Popmic504T_FD_133746 | JGI IMG/M metagenome (GOLD analysis project Ga0190272, IMG submission 133746) | Populus adjacent soil microbial communities from riparian zone of Shoshone River, Wyoming, USA - 504 T | ecosystem: Environmental > Terrestrial > Soil > Riparian zone | place: USA: Wyoming...
CGACGTGGTGCGCCGCCGCGCAGACGGGCAGCTCGACTTCGTCGGCCGGGCCGACCATCAGGTCAAGATCCGCGGATTCCGCATCGAGCCGGGCGAGATCGAGACCCGGCTGCGGCTGCACCCCGACGTCGACGACGCGGTCGTGGTCGGCCGCGCGGACCGGTCGGCCGGCAGGCGACTGGTGGCCTACGTGGTCGCGGCCGACGGCCGGGAGCCGGCCGCCGGTGCCCTGCGGGCGCTCGTCGCCGCCTCGCTGCCGGACCACATGATCCCGTCGGCGTTCGTCGTGCTGGACCGCTTTCCGCTGAGCCCCAACGGAAAGCTGGACCGTGACGCGCTGCCCGCACCCGCGGCCGCGGCGGCGCCGACGGTCGGCCACACGGCGCCGCACACCGACCAGGAGCGGGCGGTGGCCCGGATCTGGGCTGACGTGCTCGGCTTGGACGAGGTCGGCGTCGACGACGACTTCTTCCACCTCGGCGGCGACTCGATCCTCGGCGTCAAGGTGCTGTCCAGGATCCGCGCGACCCTCGGGGTGACCCTCTCCCCCCGCGCCGTCTTCGACGCGAGGACGGTAGCCGGGCTCGCCGAACTGCTGCCGACAGGCCCGCCGGCCACGGACAGCGGACCGATCCGGCCGGCGCCGGCGGACCGGCCGGTGCCGCTGTCCGCGGCCCAGCAGCGCCTGTGGACACCCGACACCGGTGGCGCGGTCGGAGCCGGCGGCACCGAGTACAACACCGGCGTCGGGCTGCGGCTGTCCGGCCCGGTCGACGTGGCCGCGCTGCGGACGGCGCTGGACGCGCTGGCGCAGCGGCACGAGGCCCTGCGCACGACGTTCACCGTGACCGGCGGCCGCCCGGTGCAGGTGATCGCCGGGCGGGGCGCCGTCGGGCTGCGGACGGTCGACCTGTCGCCGCTGCCCAGGCCACAGCGCGACCCCGCGCTCGACGCGGCGCTGGAGGGCGAGCTCGACCTCGCCTTCGACCTGGAACGTGGGCCGCTCACCAGGGCGGTGCTGGTGCGCCTGAGCGCCGTCGACCACGTCCTGATGCTGAGCCAGCACCACATCGTCACCGACGGCTGGTCGATCGAGGTGCTGGTGGCCGAGCTGGGTGAGCTGTACGCGGCGGCCACGAGCGGTGGCTCTGCCGACCTGGCGCCCCTGCCGGTCCGGTACGCCGACTTCTCGGTGTGGCAGCGCGACCGGCTCGACGGCGGCCACACCGCGGGGCACCTCGACTACTGGCGCCGCCGGCTCGCCGGCGTCGAGCCGCTGGAGCTGCCCACCGACCGGCCGCGGCCACCGCTGCGCACGACCCCGGGCGCGGTCCACCGCAGGCCGCTGCCGGCCGAGCTCGTCCAGCGGCTCGCCACCGTCGGCCAGGCCCACGACGCCACGCTGTTCATGACGCTCGCGGCGGCGGTCACGGCGCTGCTGGGCCGGTGGAGCGGCCAGCGCGACGTCGCCGTCGGCACCGTGAACTCCGGCCGCGGCCGTGCCGAGCTGGAGGGGCTGGCCGGCTTCTTCGTCAACACCCTCGTGCTGCGGTCGTCGGTGGATCCGGCTCTGCCGTTCACCGACTTCATCGACCAGGTGCGGGAGACGGTGCTGGAGGCGTTCGCGCACGACGAGATCCCGTTCGACCGGCTGGTGGAGCGGCTGCGGCCGGAGCACGCCCCGGGCCGGGCACCGCTCGCGCAGGTCATGGTTGCGCTGCAGCGCGAGCTGGTACGCCCCACGCGGATCGGTGAGCTCCGGATCGACGAGCACGACCTGCCCCGCACCAGCGCCCGCTTCGACCTGGTGGTGGAGTTCTGGCCGCGCGACGGATCGCTCACCGTGGCGATCGAGTACAACACCGACCTGTTCGACGCCGACACCGTCGAGCGGCTCGCCGACCGGCTCGAGGCGCTGTTCGGTGCGATCGTCGCCGACCCGGACCAGCCGCTGTCCCGGCTGCCGGCTCCAGCCGGAGCACCGGCCACCCAGGACCCGGCCGGCGCGGACACCCGACCACTCGAGCTCCTGGCGGACCCGACCGTCGGTGCCCGCTACCTGGCGCCGCGGACACCGGTCGAGGCGGTCCTCGCGCAGGTCTTCGCCGAGGTGCTGGGCGTGCCGCGGGTGGGCGTGCGCGACAACTTCTTCGAGCTGGGCGGCGACTCGATCCTCGGCATCCAGGTGGTGACGCGGGCTCGCGAGGCCGGGCTCGACCTGACCTCACGCGACGTGTTCGTCCACCAGACGATCGCCGCCCTCGCCCCGCACGTCGGCCGGGCGGCGCCGCGGTCCTCCGACCAGGGCGCCGTCACCGGCGAAGTGCCGCTCACCCCGATCCAGCACTGGTTCCTCGATCACCAGCAGCGGCGGCCGGAACACTTCGACCAGTCCCTCGTCGTGGAGCTCGACGGCGAGGCCGGTGGTGACGGTGGTGACAGTGGTGACATCGGCGGCGAACTCGACGAGGACGCGCTGCGGGCCGCGCTGACCGCGGTCGTCGAGCACCACGACGCGCTGCGCATGCGGTTCGACCGCGTCGACGGCGCGTGGCGCCAGCACAACGCGGCCGTCGAGGACGCGGTGCCGGCCACGAGCGGCGCGCGCTTCGACCTCCGGCGCGGCCCGCTGGTGCGGGCAACGCCGCTGGGCGGTCGGGCGGTGCGGCTCACCGCGCACCACCTGGTGGTCGACGGGGTGTCCTGGCGGATCCTGGTCGAGGACCTGCGCGCCGCATACCGGCAGGCGGCCCGGGGCGAGGCCGTGCGGCTGCGGTCCAGGACCACGTCGTTCCGGACGTGGGCGACGCTGCTCGCCGAGCGCGCGGCGGCCGGCGGATTCGACGACGAGCGCGCGCACTGGGCCACGGGGGCCGGCGCCGTCGAGCCCCTGCCCGTGACGGGGCCCGGGCCGAACACCACAGCATCGACCCGCTCCGTCACCGTCCGGCTGGGCACCGACGAGACGGCTGCGCTGCTGCACCGGGTGCCGCGGGTCTACCGCACCCAGGTCAACGACGTCCTGCTCACCGCGTTGGGCGCCGTGCTGGCCGACTGGACGGGCCGGCGCCGGGTGCTGATCGATCTGGAGGGGCACGGCCGTGAGGAGCTGTTCGACGGCGTCGATCTGTCCCGCACCGTCGGCTGGTTCACCACCGTGTTCCCGGTCGCCGTCGAGCTGCCCGGCGAGAGCCTCGACCGCACCGGCGGTTGGGGCCCCGCGCTCAAGGCGGTCAAGGAGCAGCTGCGGGCGGTCCCGCGCCGTGGCATCGGCCACGGGGTGCTGCGATACCTCGCCGGGGTGGCCGAGCCGGCGTGCCCACCGCAGGTCAGCTTCAACTACCTGGGCCAGTTCGACGCGGGCATGGGCCGCCTGGAGCTGGACGCCGACCCGTCGACGCCGAGGCCGCACGTGCTGGAGGTCGTCGGCCAGGTCGAGGACGGGTCGCTGGAGTTCACCTGGTTCTACTCGGAGAACCTGCACGACGAGCCCACCGTCGCCGCACTCGCCGAGGCCATGCGCGCGGCCCTCGCGGCGATCGTGGACCACTGCGTGCGACCGGAGGCCGGGGGCTGTACCCCGTCGGACTTCCCGCTGGCGCGGCTGGACCAGGCGACCGTTGACCGGCTGGCCGGCGACGGACGCGGCGTGGAGGACGTCTACCCGCTGACCCCCATGCAGGCCGGCATGGTGTTCCACGGGCTGTCCCACGGTGACCACGGCGTGTACTTCCAGCAGACGAGCTTCGTGCTGGACGGCGTGCCGGACCCGCCGCGGTTGGCCGAAGCGTGGCAGCACGTGGTCGACCGCACGCCGATCCTGCGCAGCTCCGTCGCCTGGGAGGGCGTCGCGGAACCGGTGCAGGTGGTGCACCGCGCCGCGGCCGTGCCGGTGACCCACCACGACTGGCGGGACGTCTCCGAGCCGCAGCGGCCGGCGCTGCTGCGGCGGCTGCTCGACCGCGACCGCGCCGAGGGCTTCGACCTCGCGGCCGCGCCGCTGATGCGGCTGGCGCTGGCCCGGCTGTCCGACACCGAGGTGCAGGTGCTCTGGACCTTCCACCACGTGCTGCTCGACGGCTGGAGCGTCTTCCAGGTGCTCTCCGACGTGTTCGCGCGCCACGCCGGCGCCACCGAGCTGCCGGTCCGGCGGCCGTTCCGCGACTACGTGGAGTGGCTGCGGGGGCGCGACGACGGCCCGGCCGAGCGACACTGGCGCGGCGTGCTCGGCGACCTGGAGGCGCCGACGCCACTGCCGTGCGATCGGGTCGGGACCGAGCCGCACGCGACCCGCTCGTCGGGCCGCTGGACGGTGGAGCTGTCGGAGGAGCGGTCCGCCGGGCTGTACGCGTTCGCCAGACGGCACCGACTCACGCCGAGCACGGTCGTGCAGGGGGCGTGGGCGATCCTGCTGGGGCGCCACAGCGGGCAGCGCGACGTCTGCTTCGGCTCGACAGTGTCCGGGCGCCCCGCCGAGTTGCCCGACGTCGACGCGATCACCGGCATCTTCATCAACACCCTCCCGGTGCGCGTCGAGGTGGACGGCGCCGCCGCCGTCGCGCCGTGGCTGCGGCAGCTGCAGTCGGCGCAGGCGGAGTCGCGCCGGTTCGAGTACACCCCGCTCACCCGCCTGCAGGCGCTGAGCGGGGTTCCCGGCGGCACCACCCTGTTCGACAGCGTGGTGGTGTTCGAGAACTACCCCATCGACGCGGAGGCCGCCGCCGCGTACGGGCTGCGGCTGCGCGAGCTGGCGGCCGTCGAGACCACCAACTTCCCGCTGAGCGCGACCGTGTACCCGGGCGAGCGGCTGTCGGTCGTCCTCGGCTACGAACCCGGCCTGTTCGACGACCCGACCGTGCGGCGCCTGGGCGAGCACCTGCGCCGGCTGCTCACCGAGCTGCCGGCCGACGCGGACCGGCCGCTGTCGGCGGTGCCGATGCTCTCCGACGCCGAGCGCGAGCGGGTGCTCGTCGAGTGGAACGACACGGCCCACCCGGTCGAGCCCACCACGCTGCACGGGCTGGTCGAGGCGCAGGTACGGCGGACGCCGGCCGCGACCGCGGTCCGGTTCGACGGCGCCGCGCTGTCCTACGCGGAGCTGAACGCGCGGGCGAACCGCCTGGCGCACCGGCTGATCTCGCAGGGCGCCGGGCCGGAGACGACCGTCGCGGTGACCCTGCCCCGCTCGGCGGAGCTCGTGGTCACCCTGCTGGCGGTGCTCAAGGCGGGCGCCGCCTATCTGCCGGTGGACCCGGACCTGCCGGCCGAGCGGATCGCCTTCATGCTCGACGACGCCCGGCCAGTGCTGGTGGTGGCGGAGCCGTTCGACGCGGACGGCTTCCCGGACACCGAACCGCACGCGGCCGTGACCCCGGCACACCCGGCCTACGTGATCTACACGTCGGGCTCGACCGGCCGGCCCAAGGGCGTCGTGGTCCCCCACGGCGGCATCGTCAACCGGCTGCTGTGGACGCAGGACGAGTACGGGCTGCGTCCCGACGACCGGGTGCTGCAGAAGACGCCGGCCGGCTTCGACGTGTCGGTGTGGGAGTTCTTCTGGCCGCTCGCCGTCGGTGCCGCGCTCGTGGTGGCCCGGCCGGAGGGGCACAAGGATCCGGCGTACCTGACCGGCCTGATCCGCGCGGAGGCGGTCACGACCGTCCACTTCGTGCCGTCGATGCTGCGCGCGTTCCTGCGGGACCCGTCGGTCGGCGCCTGCACGGGGCTGCGACGGGTACTGTGCAGCGGCGAGACGCTGCCGCCCGACCTCGCGGCCGAATTCTCCGCGGTGCTCGACGTCGAGCTGCACAATCTCTACGGGCCGACCGAGGCCTCCGTCGACGTCACGCACTGGCGCTGTGAGCGCGCCCCGGCCACGGTCCCGATCGGCCGGCCGGTGTGGAACACCTCGCTGTACGTGCTGGACGCCGACCTGCGGCCGGTGCCGGCCGGCGTGCCGGGCGAGCTGTACCTCGCCGGCGCGCAGCTGGCCCGCGGCTACCTGCACCGGCCCGGGCTCACCGCCGAGCGGTTCGTCGCGGATCCCTTCGGGCCGGCCGGAACGCGCATGTACCGCACCGGCGACCTGGCGCGGTGGCGGGCCGACGGCGCCGTCGAGTACCTCGGCCGGACCGACCACCAGGTGAAGATCCGCGGCTTCCGGGTGGAGCTGGGCGAGATCGAGGCCGTGCTGGGGCAGGGCGACGTCACGGAGGTCACCGTGGTCGAGCGCGACCAGCGCCTCGTCGCCTACGTGGCCCCGGCCGGCGTGGACGTGTCGGCGTTGCGCGAGCTCGCGGCCGCCCGGCTGCCGGCCTACATGGTGCCGTCGGCGTTTGTGCCGCTGGACCGGCTTCCGTTGTCGGCCAACGGAAAGCTCGACCGTCGGGCACTGCCGGCGCCGGACATGGGCGCGGTGGCCGGCGCGGGGTACGTGGCTCCGCGCACCGAGACCGAGGACGCCGTCGCCCGGATCTGGGCCGAGGTGCTGGGCCTCGACCGGGTCGGCGTCGAGGACGGCTTCTTCGACGTCGGCGGCGACTCCATCCGCAGCCTGCACATCACATCGAAGACCCGCGCCGCGTTCGGCGTCGACCTCTCGCCGCGGGACGTGCTGACCGCGGGCACCGTGTCCTCGCTGGCCGATCTGGTCGAGGAACTCATCCTGCTCGAGCTCGAACGACAGGCCGTCGGTGACGGACAGGACAATGGAAAGGTCAGGAACTGAACCGATGACCGAGCGGATGACGCCGTCCAAGCAGAGCCGCATGTCCGCGCTGCCGGCACACCTGCAGGAGCAGCTGCGCCGCCGGCTCGCCGGCCGCGCCGAGCGGTCGGCGACGATCACGCCGGCCCCTCGCACCGGGCCCCTGCCGCTGTCCTTCGCCCAGCAGCGCCTGTGGTTCCTCGACCAGTTCCAGTCCGACCCCACGGAGTACAACAGCGCGCTGGCGCTGCGGTTCACCGGCGACCTGGACGTGGCGGCCCTGACCACGGCGCTGCGGGTGCTGCCGGCGCGGCACGAGTCGCTGCGCACGACGTTCGACGAGGTGGGCGGCCACGCCGTCCAGATCGTGCATCCGGCCATCGACCTGGCCGTCCCGCTCGTCGAGTGCGGGCGTGACGAGCTCGACGGCGTGCTGTCGGCCGAGTTCGCCCGCCCGTTCGACCTGCGACGGGGGCCGCTGGTGCGGGCGCTGCTGGTCCGGGTCGCCGGCGGCGACGAGGGCGAGCACGTGCTGCTGTTGAGCCTGCACCACATCGTGGTGGACGGCTGGTCCCTCGGCGTCCTCACCGAGGAGCTCGCCGCGCTGTACCGGCCGGCACCCGGCGAGGCGCACGCCGTCCTGCCGATGGCACCGGTGCAGTACGCCGACTTCGCGGTCTGGCAACGCGAGCGGCTCTCCGGCGAGGTGCTGGCCGGGCAGCTCGACCACTGGACCGGCCGGCTGGCCGGCGTCGCGCCGCTGGACCTGCCGACGGACCGCCCCCGGCCGCCGGTGCGCACCTCGGCCGGCGCCACGCACACGTTCACCGTCGGGGCCGGGCTCACCGCCCGGCTGCGTGAGCTCTCGCGCGCCGCCGACACGACGCTGTTCACCACCCTGGTGGCGGCCTGCCAGGTGCTGCTCGCGCGGTACGCCGGCCAGCAGGACGTGGCGGTCGGCACGGTCACCGCCGGCCGCAGCCAGCCGGAGCTGAACCGGGTCGTCGGGTTCTTCGTCAACACCGTGGTACTGCGGTCCACTGTGGACGGACGGTCGACGTTCTCCCGGTTCCTGGCCGACGTGCGCGACACCACCCTCGACGCCTTCGGCCACGACGAGGTGCCGTTCGAGCGGCTGGTGGACGCCGTCGGCACCGGGCGCGACGTCAGCCGCCACCCGCTGTTCGACGTGATGGTGCTGCTGCAGAGCGCGCGCCGGGAGCTACCGGGGTTCGCGGGCCTGCGCGTCGAGGAGGTCGACCTCTCGCGGTGGATCGCCAACTTCGACCTCAGCATCGAGTTCACCGAGCGCGACGACGAGCTGGACTGCCTGCTGGAGTACAACACCGACCTGTTCGACGCCGACACCATGCGGCGGCTGGCCGGGCACCTCGCGGTGCTGCTCGACGGCGTGGCTGCGGACCCCGACCGGCCGCTGGCGCTGCTGCCGCTGATGAACGGGCCGGAGCTGGACCGGCTCGCCGCGGGATGGAGCGGCCCCGACACCGCGGTGCCGGCCACGACGTTCCCCGCGCTGTTCGAGGCCCAGGTGGCCAGCACCCCCGCGGCGACCGCGCTGGTGTGCGGCGACACCTCGCTCACCTACGCCGAGCTCGACGCGTGGGCCAACCGGCTGGCCCACGAGCTGCTCGCACGCGGCGCCGGCCCGGAGCGGATCGTCGCGCTCGTGCTGCCCCGCTCGGTTGAGCTGGCCGTCGCGATCCTCGCGGTGCTCAAGGCCGGCGCGGTCCACCTGCCGGTCGACCCCGAGCTGCCGGCCGGGCGCCGGGAGCTGATGATCGCCGACGCCGCCCCTGCGGTGGTGCTCGACGGGCACCTCCCGGCCGTGGACGGCCACCCCGACACCAGGCCGCCGGTGGCGCCGCGGCCGGACAACGCGGCCTACGTCATCTACACCTCCGGCTCGACCGGCACCCCCAAGGGCGTGGTGGTCGAGCACCGCAGCCTGGTCAACCTGCTGTTCAGCCACCGCAACGGCTTCGTGGCCGCCGCGGGCGGCGGGCGGTTGCGAGTGGCGCTGTCCGCGGCCTTCTCCTTCGACACGTCGTGGGAGGGCCTGCTGCTGATGACGGACGGGCACGAGCTGCACCTGCTGGACGACGCCGTCCGGCTCGACCCACGGGCCATGGTCGACTACGTGGCCGACCGGCGCGTCGACTTCCTCGACCTCACGCCGTCCTACCTGCAGCAGCTGCTCCTCGCCGGCCTGCTCGACGGCGACGGCGGGCGGCACCGGCCGCGGATCCTCATGCTGGGCGGCGAGGCCCTCGGTCCCGCGCTGTGGCGGGAGCTGGCCGGCGTCGATGGCACGGTCAGCTACAACTTCTACGGACCCACCGAGTGCACGGTCGACGCCGTGTCCTGCCGGGTGGCCGGGGACCGGCCGGTCATAGGACGTCCGCTGGACAACCTGAGCGCCTACGTGCTCGACGAGAACCTGTCACCGGCGCCGGTCGGCGTCGCCGGCGAGCTGTACCTGGCCGGCGCCCAGACGGCGCGCGGCTACCTCGCCCGCCCTGGGCTGACCGCCGAGCGGTTCCTGGCCGACCCGTTCGGCCTGCCGGGCACGCGGATGTACCGCACCGGTGACCGCGCCCGCCGGACCGCAGGCGGCGCGCTGGAGTACCTCGGCCGCGCCGACGAACAGGTCAAGATCCGCGGCTTCCGCATCGAGCCCGGCGAGATCGAGGCCGCCCTGCTGCACCACCCCGACGTCGCGGAGGCCGCCGTCGTCGCCAGGACCGACGGCGGTCACACCCGCCTGGTGGCGTACCTGGTGACCACGGCCCGGTCGGTACCGCAGCACTCCGAGCTGCGGAGCCGGCTGCGCCGCACCCTGCCCGACTACATGGTCCCCTCGGCGTTCGTGGCGCTGGACCGGCTGCCGCTGACCACCAGCGGCAAGATCGACCGCGGGGCGCTGCCGGCGCCGACGGCCGACGCCGAGCCGGAGACCGCCTACGTCGCCCCGCGCACGGCCATCGAGCGGGAGCTCGCCGCGATCTGGGCCGAGGTGCTCGGCGTGGAGCGGGTCGGCGTGTCGGACAACTTCTTCGGCCTCGGCGGCGACTCCATCCTGAGCATCCAGGTGGTCTCGCGTGCCCGGCGGACCGGCCTTCGGCTGACGTCGAGGGACGTCTTCCTGCACCAGAACGTCGCGGAGCTCGCCGCCGTCGTGACCCGCGACACCGCGCCGGAGCGGATCCCGGACGCGGTCACCGGCCCGGCGCCCCTGAGCCCGATCCAGCACTGGTTCTTCGAAACGCACGGGGCGCTGCGCCACTTCACGATGTCGATGCTGCTGGAGCTGCCGGCCGATCTCGACGAGGAGGCACTGCGGGTGGCGCTCGACGCGGTCCTCGCCCGCCACGACGCGCTGCGCATGCGATTCGAACACGTGGACGGGCGGTGGCTGCAGCGGCCGCCGGCCGGGGCGCCGGAGCCGGTGCTGCGGCGGCACGACCTCGGCACCGACCCGACAGCGCCCGACCCGGCGATCGAGGCCGCCGCGCTCGACGCGCAGACCGGACTGCGCCTGGAGGGGCCGCTGTTCCGGGCGGTTCTGTTCGCCGGCGGCGAACGGCCCCAGCTCTTCCTCACCGTCCACCACCTGGTGATCGACAGCGTGTCGTGGCGGATCCTGCTCGGCGACCTCGAGGCGGCCTACCACCGGGCCGCGGCCGGCGAGCCGGTGCGGCTGGAGCCGGTCGGCACCGCGTTCACCTCGTGGGCGCACCGCATCGACGAGCACGTCGCGGCCGGCGGCCTCGACGGCGACCTCGACCACTGGCTCGGGCTGCCGGCCCCGGCAGCGCTCCCGACCGACGGCGACGGCGCGAACACTGCCGGCTCCACCAGCACGGTCACCGTCCACCTCGACCGCGACGACACCGACGCGCTGCTGCACGAGGTGCCGGCGGCGTACCGCACCCAGGTCAACGACGTGCTGCTCAGTGCGCTCGCCACCGTGCTCGCCGGCTGGACCGGCAGCGACGACGTCGCGATCGCACTGGAGGGACACGGCCGCGAGGACGTGCTCGACGGGCTCGACCTCTCCAGGACGGTCGGCTGGTTCACCACCCAGTTCCCGGTGGCGCTGCGGCTGCCCGCCGGCGGCGGCTGGGCGGCGACGCTCAAGGCCGTCAAGGAGCAGCTGCGCGCGGTGCCCCACCGCGGCCTGAGCTACGAGGCGCTGCGCTACCTGCGGCCCGACAGCGGCCTGGCCGGCCGGGCGCTGCCGCCGGTCTGCTTCAACTACCACGGCCAGTGGGACACGTCGTCCGGCCCGGCCGGGCTCTACCGCGGACGCCGCGACGGCGTCGGGCAGGACCTGGCGCCCGGGGAGCCGCGCACCTACCAGCTCGAGGTCTCCTGTCTGGTCGAGGGCGGGCGGCTCGGCGTGAGCTGGCTCCACTCCGGTGACGTGCACGCCGAGGCCACGGTCCGCGGGCTCGCCGACGGGCTGCTCGCGGCGCTGCGCGAGATCGTGGCGCACTGCCGCCGGCCCGGCGCCGGCGGCCGCACCCCGTCGGACTTCCCGCTGGCGCGGCTCGATCAGGCCCAGGTCGACCGCATCGCCGGCGACGGGCGCGACGTCGACGACATCTACCCGCTGACGCCCCTGCAGGCCGGCATGCTGTTCCACAGCCTGGTCGACGCCGACAGCGCCGGCGACGGCACCGCTGATCCCGCCACCGCGGCCTATGTCGACCAGCTGCGGCTGTCGCTGCACGGGATCGCCGACCCGAACGCGCTCGGCCGGGCCTGGCAGCGCGTCGTCGACCGGACGCCGGTGCTGCGCACCAGCGTGGTCTGGGACGGTGTCGACGAGCCGGTGCAGGTCGTGCACCGCGAGGTCGCCGTGCCCGTCGTCCACCACGACTGGAGCGGCCTGCCGGAGCCCGACCGCGAGGCTCGGGTGCGGCGGGTGGCCGCGGCCGAGCGGGCCACCGGCGTGGACCCCACCGCGGCACCGCTGCTGCGGCTGGTGATCGCCAGGGTGGCCGACGACGCCGTCGTGCTCGTCTGGACCTCCCACCACCTGCTCCTCGACGGCTGGAGCACCGCCCAGGTGTTCGCCGAGGTGCTGGAGCAGTACGCCGCGATCGTGGCGGACCGGCCGGCCGGGCTCGTGCCCCGCCGCCCGTTCCGCGACTACCTGCGGTGGCTCGGCGAGCAGGACGAGCGGCAGGCCGCCGAGCACTGGCTGCGGACGCTGGCCGGCTTCGACTCGCCCACCGCGCTGCCGTACGACCGGCCGCCGGTCGAAGCGCATCGGACGGAGTCGAGCGAGTCGGTGCGGGTCGCCCTGTCGGCCGCCGAGTCCGACCGGCTGCGCCGGGTCGCGCAGCGCGGCGGCCTCACGATCAACACAATCGTGCAAGGCATGTGGGCGCTGCTGCTGTCGCGCTGCTGCGGCGAGGACGACGTCGTGTTCGGCAGCACGGTCTCCGGCCGCCCGGCCGAACTCGCCGGCGTCGAGTCGATGGTCGGCATGTTCATCAACACCGTTCCGGTCCGAGTGTCCGTCCACAGTGGACAGCCGACCGTGGAGTGGCTGGCCCGGCTGCAGGCCGAGCAGAGCGAGTCCCGGCGGTTCGACTTCGCCTCGCTCGCCCAGCTCCAGTCCTGGAGCGACGTGCCGGGCGGCACGAACCTGTTCGACAGCGTGGTGGTCTTCGAGAACTACCCGTTCGACCGCACTCCCGCCGTCGACGGGCCGCGGGTGGGCGAGGTGTCCGCCGTCGACACCACCAACCTGCCGCTGACGCTGACCGCGCACCTCGACGACCGGCTCAACTTCGACCTCGCCTACGACCCCAGGCTCTTCGACGCGGACACGGCGACGCGGATGTCCGACCGGCTGCGGACGCTGCTGACCGGCGTGGCCGATGATCCCGACCGGCCGCTGTCGCGGCTGCCGTGGATGTCCGACGACGAGCGGCGGCAGGTGCTGACGGAGTGGAACGACACCGCCCTGACCACGCCGTCGGAGCTGTTCCACGAGGCGTTCCGGCGGCAGGCCACCCTCACCCCGGACGCCACCGCCCTGGTGTCCGGCCGCGAGCGGCTGAGCTTCGCCGAGCTGGACGCCCGCGCGAACCGGCTGGCGCACGCCCTGCTGGGCCGCGGCGTCGGCCCGGACCGGGTGGTCGCGCTGGCACTGCCCCGCTCCGCGGAGCTGGTCGTCGCCATCCTCGCGGTCCTCAAGGCCGGCGGCGCCTACCTGCCCATCGACCGCGGCCTGCCGGCCCAGCGCCTCGACTTCATGCTGCGCGACGCCGACCCGGTGCTGGTGATCGACGACCCGGCCGAGGTCGACGCCGCCGGTCACCCGGACACCGACCCGGGCGTCGCGGTCCGCCCCCGGCACGCCGCCTACGTGATCTACACATCCGGCTCGACCGGTACCCCCAAGGGGGTCGTCGTCGAGCACGGCAACCTCGCGAACCTGTTCCACGGCCACCGCGTCGGCCTCGTCGACCCGTTGGCGACCGAGGCCGGCGACCGGCTGCGGTTCGCGGTGACGGCGACGTTCTCGTTCGACACGTCGTGGGAGGGCCTGCTGTTCATGGCGGCGGGCCACGAACTGCACGTGGTCGACGACGACGTCCGTCTCGATCCGCCCGCGCTGGTGGACTACGTGGCGCGACACCGCGTCGACGTGCTCGACCTGACCCCCACCTACGCCCAGCAGCTGATCCCGGCCGGGCTGCTGACGGCGGGCCTGCGCGGCGTCATGCTGGGCGGCGAGGCGACCGACCCCGCGCTGTGGCGCGCGTTGCGCGAGGCGCCGGGCGTCACCGGCTTCAACTACTACGGCCCCACGGAGTGCGCGGTGGACGCCGTCTACTGCCGCCTCGCCGACAGCGAGCGGCCGGTCATCGGCCGGCCGGGCGCCAACCAGCTGGCCTACGTCCTGGACCGCGATTTCGCGCCGGTGCCGGTCGGCGTCGCCGGCGAGCTGCACGTGGCCGGCGCGCAGGTCGCGCGCGGCTACCTCGACCGGCCGGCCCTCACCGCGCAGCGCTTCGTCGCCGACCCCTTCGGCCCGCCCGGCTCCCGCATGTACCGCACCGGGGACCTCGTGCGGTGGACCGCCGACGGCCTGCTCGACTACCTGGGGCGCACCGACGACCAGGTCAAGATCCGCGGGTTCCGCATCGAGCCCGGTGAGATCGAGGCGCTGCTGCTGCGCCACGCCGGCGTCCGCGAGGCCGCCGTGGTGGCGCGTGCGGACCGGCCGGGGGTCCGGCGGCTCGTCGCCTACCTCGTCGGCGAGCCCGAGGTGGACCTGCGGGAGTCACTCGGCCGCACGCTGCCCGACCACATGGTGCCGTCGGCGTTCGTGACGCTGGACGCGCTGCCGCTGAGCCCGAGCGGCAAGCTCGACCGCCGGGCACTGCCGGCGCCCGACTTCGCGGCGGCCGCGGACACCTACGTCGCGCCGCGCACCGACGCCGAGCGCGCGGTCGCCGAGGTCTGGGCCGACGTGCTGGGCCTGGGCCGGGTGGGCGCGCACGACAACTTCTTCGCCGCGGGCGGTGACTCCATCATGAGCATCCGCGTCACGTCCCGCCTGCGCTCGGCGTTCGGCGTCCAGCTGTCCCCGCGCGCGGTGTTCCAGCACCCCACGGTGGCCGGGCTGGCCTCGGCGATCACGGCGCTGCGGGCGCACGCCGAGCCGACCGAGACCATCCCGACCGTCGCCCGCGACCGGGTGCTGCCGCAGTCGTTCGCACAGCAGCGGCTGTGGTTCCTCGACCAGTTCGAGCCGGGCGGCACCGAGTACGTCACGCCCACGGCGCTGCGGCTGCGCGGGCTGCTCGACGTGGACGCGCTGAACCGCGCGTTCACCGCGCTGGTCGCGAGGCACGAGTCGCTGCGCACCACGTTCGACGACGTCGACGGCCACGGCATCCAGGTGGTGCACGAGCCGTACCAGGTGACGGTGCCGGTCGTGGACGCGCTCCCCCAGCAGGTCGATGCGATCCTCGCCGAGGAGTGCGCGCGGCCGTTCGACCTGCGACGCGGACCGCTGCTGCGCACCCGGCTGGTCCGGCTGGCCGAGGACGAGCACGTACTGGTCATCGGCCTGCACCACGCGGTCACCGACGGCTGGTCCACCGGGGTGCTCGCGGAGGACCTGGCAGCGCTCTACGCCGGGACCGGCGACCTGCCGGCGCTGCCGGTGCAGTACGCGGACTTCGCGATCTGGCAGCGCGAGCAGCCGCTGGCCGACCAGCTCGACCACTGGCGGTCGCACCTGGCCGGCGTGCGACCGCTGGAGCTGCCGACCGACCGACCGCGGCCGGCGGTGCGCACGGCGACGGGCGCCAAGCGTGAGTTCGTCGTCCCGGGCGACGTGGCCGCGGCGCTCGCCGAGCTGGGGCGCCGCAGCGACAGCACGCTGTTCGTGACCCTGCTGACCGCGTGCAAGGTGCTGCTCGCCCGGTTGTGCGGCCAGGAGGACGTCGCGGTCGGCACCGCCGTGTCCGGCCGGGAGCGCGCCGAGCTGGAGCGGATGGTCGGGTTCTTCGTCAACACGCTGGTGCTGCGGTCCACGGTGGACCCGAGGTGGACGTTCGAGGAGCTGCTGGCCGCCGTGCGGACGACGGTGCTGGACGGTCTCGCGCACCAGGACGTCCCGTTCGAGCGTGTGGTCGACGCGCTCCAGCTGCCGCGCGACCCCAGCCGCAACCCGCTGTTCGACGTCATGGTGATGCTGCAGAACACCTCGAGCGAAGTCCCCGACCTGCCCGGCCTGCGGGTGGACGAGGTGGACCTGCCGGTCACGACGGCCGGCTTCGACCTCACGATCGAGTTCCAGGAGACCGGCGGCGCGCTGCGCGGCGCGGTGGAGTACAACACCGACCTCTTCGACCCGGCCACCATCGAGCGGCTGGTCGGACAGCTGCTGGTGCTGCTCGACGGGATCGCGGCCGACCCGGCCCGGCCGCTGGCCGAGCTGCCGCTGCTGCCGACGCAGGAGCGGAACCTGGTACTCACCGTCTGGAACGACACGGACCTCCCCGTGCCGGCGGTAACGTTCCCCGAGCTGTTCGAGGCACAGGTGGCCAGGACGCCGGACGCCACCGCGCTGGTGTTCCACGGTGAGCGGATCGGCTACGCCGAGTTGAACGCCCGCGCCAACCGCCTGGCCCACGAGCTGGTCGCCAGGGGCGCCGGCCCGGAGCAGACCGTCGCGGTGATGCTGCCGCGCTCGGTGGACAGCGTCGTCGCCTTCCTCGGTGTGCTCAAGGCGGGCGCGGTGTACCTGCCGCTCGACCCCGGGCTGCCGGCGGACCGCGTCCGCCTGGTGCTGGAGGACGCGAAGCCCGTGCAGCTGCTCAGGGAGTCGCAGCCGGTCGCCCACCGCCCCGACCACGATCCGCTGGTCGCGCCGCGGCCGGACAGCTGCGCCTACGTCATCTACACCTCCGGCTCCACCGGCCGGCCCAAGGGCGTGGCCGTCGAGCACCGCAACCTCGCCAACCTGGTGTTCAACCACCGCAACGACCTGCTGGCCGACGCCGGCGGGCGGGCCATGCGGGTCGCGCTCACCGCGATGTTCTCCTTCGACACCTCGCTCGACGCGCTGGTGCTGCTGGCCGACGGCCACGAGCTGCACCTGGTCGACGACGAGGTCCGACAGGACCCGCACGCGTTGCTCGACCACCTCGCCGACCAGCGGATCGACCTCGTGGACCTCACCCCGGCCCACGCCGCCCAGCTGCTCGACGCCGGGCTGCTCGCGCCGGGTCGGCACCGGCCGCGGATCCTGACGCTCGGCGGCGAGGCCATCGGTGACGCGCTGTGGCAACGGCTGCGCGGCACCGGCGGCATCACGGTCCACAACTTCTACGGCCCCACCGAGTGCACGGTCGACGCGGTGTCCTGCCAGGTGGGCGACGCCGATCGGCCGGTCATCGGTCGCCCGCTGCGCAACCTGCGGACCTACGTGCTGGACGCGGACCTGCGGCCGGTGCCGATCGGCGTGGGCGGCGAGCTGTACGTCGCCGGCGCCCAGGTGGCGCGCGGCTACGTCGACCGCCCGGGTCTGACGGCCGAGCGGTTCGTCGCCGACCCGTTCGGACCGCCCGGCACCCGCATGTACCGCACCGGGGACCGGGCGCGGTGGACCGCCGGTGGCGTGCTTGACTACCTCGGGCGCGCCGACGACCAGGTCAAGATCCGCGGTTTCCGGGTGGAGCCCGGCGAGGTCGAGGCGGCGCTGCTCGATCACCGCCGCGTCGCGCGGGCCGTGGTCGTCGCCAGGGACACCGACGGCGGGCACCGCCGGCTGGTGGCCTACGTGGTGCCGGCGGTCGCCGGCGAGGCGCCGGCCGAACTCGAGCTGGGGGCGTGGCTCAGGCGGAGCCTGCCCGACTACCTGGTGCCATCGGCGTTCGTGGTGCTGGACGAGCTGCCGCTGTCTCCGAGCGGCAAGGTCGACCGCCGGGCGCTACCGGCGCCGGGCCACCGGCCGGACACCGGGTACGCCGCGCCCCGCCCCGGAGTGGAGGCCGAGCTCGCCCGCATCTGGGCCGAGGTGCTCGGCGTCGAGCGCGTGGGCGCCGGCGACAACTTCTTCGCGCTCGGCGGCGACTCCATCCTGAGCATGCAGGTGGTGTCCCGCGCCAGGCAGACCGGGCTGCGGCTGACGTCCAAGGACATCTTCCTGCGGCAGACGGTGGCGGAGCTGGCGATCGGCGTCACCGCCGACGACCGGACCGCGCCGGCCGACGCGCCGGCCGCCGGTCCGGTCCCGCTGACCCCGATCCAGCACTGGTTCCTGTCCAGCGGCGCGAGCGGGGCGAGCAACCCCAACCACTACGCGATGTCGATGTTCGTCGAGCTGACCGAACGGCTCGACGAGGACGCGCTGCGACGGGCCGTCGACGCCGTGGTGGCACACCACGAAGCGCTGCGGATGCGGTTCACCCGCCGCCGCGGCCGGTGGCTGCAGGATGTCGCGGAGTCCGAGACGGCGCCGGTGTTCACCACGCTCCCGACCGGGCCGGCCGAGCTGTCCGACACCGACGTCGAGTGGGCCGCGGTGAACGCACAGACCGGCCTGGACATCGAGTCCGGACCGCTGCTGCGGGCGCTGCTGGTCCGCGGGCCGCGGCCGCGGCTGTTCCTGGCCGTGCACCACCTTGTGGTCGACGCCGTGTCGTGGCGGGTGCTCCTGGAGGACCTGGAGACCGCGTACCGCCGGCTCGCCGACGGCCGACCGGCCGACCTCGGGCCGAGGACGACCGGTTTCCGGGAGTGGGCGCCGCGGCTGGCCGCGCACGTCGCCTCCGGCGCCCTCGACGCGGACCTCGACCACTGGGCCGCCGTGCGCGGGTCGACCGACCTGCCGATCGACCGCGATGGCACGAACACGGTCGGCTCGGCCCGCGGCGTCACTGTGCGGCTCGACCGGGCCGTCACCGACGCCCTGCTGCACGCCGTCCCGCAGGTGTACCGCACCCAGGTCAACGACGTGCTGCTGGCCGCGCTCGCGCGCGTGCTGGCCGACTGGACCGGCCACGACGACACCCTGGTGACGCTGGAGGGCCACGGCCGCGAGGAGATCATCGACGGCGTCGACCTGTCCCGCACCGTCGGCTGGTTCACCACCCAGTTCCCGGTGGCGCTCGACGCCGGCCGCGGCGGCTGGGGCCAGGTCATCAGAACCGTCAAGGAACGGCTGCGCGCCGTGCCGCATCGTGGCCTCGGCTACGAGGCGCTGCGGTACCTGGCCGCGGCGCCGGCGCTGCGCGACGACCCGCGGCCACAGGTGTGCTTCAACTACCTGGGCCAGTGGGACGTCATGAGCGCGTCGAACGGGGCGGACACCTCGGACGGACTTGTCCGGGACCGCTGCGGGGACCTGGGCCAGGACGTGGCGCCCGACAGCGAGCGGCCGCACCTGCTGGAGATCACCGGCGCCGTCGAGGACGGACGGCTCACGCTGCAGTGGGAGTACTCCACCGAGATGCACGACGAGGCGACGGTGTGCCGGCTGGCCCACGGGATGACCGCGGCGCTGGCGGAGATCGTCGAGCACTGCGCACTGCCGGACGCCGGCGGCCGTACCCCGTCGGACTTCCCGCTGGCCCGGCTCAGCCAGGACCAGGTCGACCGTCTGCCGGACCGCGGCCGGGCCGTCGACGACGTGTACCCGTTGACGCCGCTGCAGGCCGGGATGCTGTTCCACAGCCTGGTCGACGAGGCCTCGACGGCGTACGTCAACCAGACGCACCTGCGGCTGGCCGGGGTCGCCGACCCACAGGCCCTCGCCGAGGCGTGGCAGCGCGTGGTCGACCGCACGCCGATCCTGCGCAGCACGGTCGCCTGGGAGGGGATGGACGAGCCGGTCCAGGTCGTGCACAGCCGGGTGGCGGTGCCGGTCTCCTACCGGGCCGTGACCGCCGAGGTGCTGGCCCAGGACCAGGCGGCCGGCATGGACCTCACCACCGCGCCGCTGATGCGCCTGACCATCGGGCCCGCCGGCACCGACGAGGTGGACCTGGTCTGGACCTCGCACCACGTCCTGCTGGACGGCTGGAGCACCGCGCAGGTGTTCGGCGAGGTGTGCGAGGAGTACGCGGCGATCGTGGCCGGGCGAGCGGTCGAGCCGACACCCCGGCGCCCGTTCCGCGACTACCTGCGGTGGCTGGGCGAGCAGGACCCACGGGGCGCGCGGGAGCACTGGCAGGGGGTGCTCGCCGGCTTCGGCGTCCCGACCCCGCTGCCCTACGACCGGCCGCCGGTCGACGCCCACCGCGCCGAGTCGGGCGAGTCGGTGCGGATGGACCTGCCGGCCGGGCGGCTCGAGTTCGTCGCCCGCGCCAACGGGCTCACCGTCAACACCGTCGTCCAGGGCGCGTGGGCGCTGCTGCTCTCGCGCCTGAGCGGCGAGCCCGACGTCGTGTTCGGCACGACGGTGTCCGGCCGGCCGGCCGAGCTCGCCGGCGTGGAGTCCATGATCGGCATGTTCATCAACACAGTGCCGACGCGGGTCCGGGTCGACGGCACCGACGGCGTGGTGCCGTGGCTGCGGCGACTGCAGCTGGACCAGACCGAGTCGCGGCGGTTCGACTTCGTCTCCCTGACGCAGCTGCAGGCCTGGAGCGACCTGCCGGCCGGGACCAACCTGTTCAGCAGCATGGTCGCGTTCGAGAACTACCCGATGGGTGAGGACGACATCGACGGCGCGCCGCGCGTACTGTCGGCCGGCGGGCTCGACGTGACCAACTTCCCGCTCAGCGTCAGCGCCCACCTCGACGACGCGCTGCACGTCGAGCTGGCCTACGACCCGCGGCTGTTCGACGCGGCCACGGTCGAGCTGCTGGCGCAGCGGCTGCGCATCCTGGTCACCGGCATCGCCGAGAACCCCGACCGGCCGCTGTCGGAGCTGCCGTGGATGAGCGAGGCGGAGCGCCGCCAGGTGCTGGTCGACTGGAACGGCTCGGCCGCCGACCTGCCCGTCGGCACGTTGCCCGAGCTGTTCGCCGGACAGGTCGGGCGGACCCCGCTGGCGACGGCGGTGACGTGCGGCTCGCGGCGCCTGACCTACGCGGAGCTGGACACGCGGGCCAACCGGCTCGCGCACCGGCTCGTCGAGCTCGGCGCCGGCCCGGAGCGCTACGTCGCGCTGGCGCTGCCGCGGTCGGTCGAGCTGGTGGTCGCTGTGCTGGCCGTGCTGAAGTCCGGCGCGGCGTACCTGCCGATCGACCCGGACTACCCCGCGGAGCGCGTCCGCGGCATGCTCGCCGACACCGACCCCGTGGTGGTGCTCGACGCCCTGCCGGACACCGGCGGGTACCCGGACACCGCCCCGGTGGTCGCGCTGCGGCCGGAACACCCGGCGTACGTGATCTACACGTCGGGATCGACCGGGACGCCGAAGGGCGTCGTGATCCCGCACTCCACCGTGGCGCGGCTCTTCTCGGCCACTCGGCACTGGTTCGCCTTCGACGAGCGCGACGTGTGGACGCTGTTCCACAGCTACGCGTTCGACTTCTCGGTGTGGGAGCTGTGGGGGCCGCTGCTGCACGGCGGGCGTCTCGTCGTCGTCCCGCACGTGGTGTCCCGGTCGCCGGAGGACTTCCTGCGGCTGCTCGCCGAGGAGCGCGTCACCGTGCTGAACCAGACCCCGTCGGCGTTCTACCAGCTGATGCGGGCCGACCGGGAGGCGCCGGCGCCGCTGAGCCTGCGGCTGGTGGTCCTCGGCGGGGAGGCGCTGGATCTGTGGCGCCTCGGCGACTGGTACTCCCGGCATTCCGACGACGCACCGGTGCTGGTCAACATGTACGGCATCACCGAGACCACGGTGCACGTCTCCTACCTCGCCATCGACGCGGCGGGGGCCGCCGCCGCGTCGGGCAGCGCGATCGGCGTCGCCATCCCGGACCTGCGGACCTACGTGCTGGACGCGGACCTGCGACCGGTGCCGGTCGGCGTCACCGGTGAGCTGTACGTCGCCGGCGCCGGCCTCGCCCGCGGATACCTGAACCGGCCGGGGCTGACAGCGCAGCGGTTCGTCGCCGACCCGTTCGGCCCGCCGGGATCGCGCATGTACCGCACCGGCGACCTCGCGCGCTGGCAGCGGTCCGGGCAGCTGGAGTACCTCGGGCGAAACGACCACCAGGTCAAGATCCGCGGCTTCCGCATCGAACTCGGCGAGATCGAGGCGGCGCTGGCCGCGCACCCCGGTGTGGCGCACGTCGCCGTCGTCGCCAGGGAGGACGAGCCGGGGGTGCGGCGGCTGGTGGCCTATCTGGTGCCGGCGCCGGACGTCGTACTGGCGCCGGAGGAGCTGCGGGCGCTGGCGGCCGGGTCGCTGCCGGACCACATGGTGCCCTCGGCGTTCGTCGTGCTCGACGACCTTCCGCTGACCGTCAACGGAAAGCTCGACCGCGCCGCGCTGCCGGCACCGGAGCGCGGAGCGGCCACCGCGGCCGAGTACGTACCGCCGAGCACGGCCGCGGAGGAGCTGGTCGCCGGCATCTGGTCGCAGGTGCTCCGGGTGCCGCGGGTGGGCGCCCACGACAACTTCTTCGCCCTCGGCGGTGACTCCATCCTCAGCATCCAGGTGATCTCCCGGGTGCGGGCCGCGTTCGACGCCGCGGTGTCGCCGCGCACGCTGTTCACCAGCCCCACCGTCGCCGGATTCGCCGCCGCCATCGGCGAGGACGGCGGCGGAGCGGTGTCGGCGATCCCCACGCTGCCGCGCGACGGCGCGACCCCGGTCCGGCTGCCGCTGTCGTTCGCCCAACAGCGGTTGTGGTTCCTGAACGAGTTCGAGCCGGGCAGCACGGAGTACATCACCCCACTGGCGGTGCGGTTGCGCGGAGAGCTCGACCCGGAAGCGCTGTCGCGGGCCATGACGGCGCTGGTGGCCAGGCACGAGTCGCTGCGCACCACGTTCGAGTCGGTCGACGGACACGCAGTGCAGGTGGTGCACGAGCCGCGCCAGGTGCGGGTGCCGGTGCTCGACCTCACGGCGGCGCCGGAGACGCTCGATGCCGTGCTGGCACAGGAGAGCCGGATCCCGTTCGACCTCGCAGCCGGCCCGCTGCTGCGAACCCGGCTGGTGCGGCTCACGCCGCACGACCACGTGCTCACCGTGACGATGCACCACATCGTGACCGACGGCTGGTCGGGCGGCGTCATCACCAGCGACCTCGGCGAGCTGTACCGGGCCGAGGTCCAGGGCACCCGGCCCCGGCTGCCCGACCTTCCGGTGCAGTACGCGGACTTCGCGGCCTGGCAGCGCGAACGCGGTCCGGAGCTGGACGAGCAGCTGCGTTACTGGCGCCGCCGGCTCGACGGCGTGGCACCGCTGGAGCTGCCGACGGACCGGCCGCGGCCGCAGGTGCACACGACCGCGGGAGCGCAGCTGGACTTCCTCGTCCCCGCCGAGGTGGCGCACCGGCTGCGCGCCGTCGGACGCGACCTCGACGGCACGCTGTTCATGACGCTGGTGGCCGCCTGCCAGCTGCTGCTGCACCACTGGACCGGGCAGCAGGACGTGGTGGTCGGCACCGTCGCGTCCGGCCGGGAACGCGCCGAGCTGGACCGGCTCGTCGGGTTCTTCGTCAACACGCTGGTGCTGCGGTCCACTGTGGACCGACGTCGGACGTTCACCGAGTTCCTGGCGGCGGTGCGCGCCACGGTGCTGGACGCGTTCGCCCACCAGGACGTGCCGTTCGAGCGGGTGGTCGACGCCGTGCAGCCCGACCGCGACACCAGCCGCACCCCCCTGTTCCAGGCGATGGTGGTGCTGCAGAACACCCCGGACCGCGACGGCGGCTTCGTCGGCCTGACGGCGGAGGACCTGGAGCTGCCCACGACCGCGGCGAGTGTCGACGTCACCGTCGAGTTCTACGAGCTCGCCGACGGGGGGCTGCACGGGTTGCTGAACTACAACACCGACCTGTTCGACGCCTCGACCGTGCGGCGGCTCGCCGACCAGCTCGGCGTGCTGCTGCGGGCGGTCGCCGACGATCCCGACCGGCCGGTGGCACACCTGCCCGTCCTGCCCGACGCCGAGCGGCGCCAGGTGCTGGACGGCTGGAACGACACCGACCGCGACGTGACAGTGGCGACGTTCCCCGAGCTGGTACAGGCCCAGGTGGCGCGCACACCGGACGCGGCGGCGCTGGTCCACGACGGCGGCACGCTGAGCTACGCGGAGCTGAACTCGTGGGCGAACCGGCTGGCGCGCCGGCTGGTCGGGCGGGGCGCGGGGCCGGAGCGCATCGTCGCGGTGGCGTTGCCGCGGTCTGTCGAGCTGCTGGTCGCCGAGCTGGCCGTCTCCAAAGCCGGCGCGGCGTTCCTGCCGGTCGACCCCGACTACCCGGCCGAGCGCGTCGAGTTCATGCTGACCGACTCGGCACCGGTGCTGGTGGTCGACGACCCGGCGACCGTCCGGGCCGCCGAGCCGGCCGGGCACGCCGACACCGACGCCGACCTCACCGACGCCGATCGGCTCTGCCCGCTGGTGCCGGCACACCCGGCGTACGTGATCTACACGTCGGGCTCGACGGGCCGGCCCAAGGGCGTGGTCGTCGCGCACGCCGGGCTGGCCGGCTTCGCCGCGGCCGAGATCGACCACTTCGCGGTCGCTCCGGGCGACCGGGTGCTGGAGTTCTCCTCGCCCAGCTTCGACGCCTCGGTGCTGGAGCTGTGCATGTCGCTGCCGGCGGGCGCGTCGATCGTCGTGCCGCCGTCCGGCCCGCTGGTCGGCGACCAGCTGGCCGAGGTGCTCCTCCGCCACCGGGTGACGCACGCGCTGATCCCACCGGTGGCGATGGCCACGGTGCCCGACGTGGAGCTGCCGGACTTCGCGACCCTGATCGTCGGCGGTGACGCCTGCTCCGCCGAGCTGGTCAACCGGTGGTCCGGCGGCCGGCGGATGATCAACGCCTACGGCCCCACCGAGTCGACCGTGGTCGCGACGTGGAGCGACCCGCTGGTGGCGGGCGGCATACCGCCGATCGGCCGGCCGGTCTGGAACACCCGCGTCTACGTGCTCGACGCGGACCTGCGGCCGGTGCCGATCGGGGTGGCCGGCGAGCTGTACGTCGCCGGCGCCGGGCTGGCCCGCGGCTACCTGAACCGTCCCGGCCTGACGGCGGAGCGCTTCCTGGCCAACCCGTACGGCCGGCCCGGCACGCGGATGTACCAAACCGGTGACGTGGTCCGGTGGGGCGCCGCCGGCCAGCTCGAGTTCCTCGGGCGCGCCGACGAGCAGGTCAAGATCCGCGGCTTCCGCATCGAGCTCGGCGAGGTCGAGTCGGTGCTGCTGCGCCACCCCGCGGTGGCCGAGGCGGTCGCGGTGGCCCGGCAGGACGCCGGGCACAAGCGGCTGGTGGCCTACGTCGTCGGCCGCATCGGCGGGCCGGCCATCCCGGACGCGACCGATCTGCGGGGCTTTGTCGGCGACGCCCTGCCGGACCACATGGTGCCGTCGGCGTTCGTCGTGCTGGACGCGCTTCCGGTCAGCCCCAACGGAAAGGTCGATCGCAAGGCACTACCCCGGCCCGACCTCACGGCGGAGCTGGCGGACCGGTACGTGGCGCCGCGCAATCCGACGGAGGCCGCGCTCGCCGGCATCTGGGCCGACGTGCTGGGCCTCGACCGGGTGGGGGTCGAGAACAACTTCTTCGCCATCGGTGGCGACTCGATCCTGAGCATCCAGGTGGTGGCACGGGCGCGGCAGGCGGGACTGCGACTGGCCACAAAGGATCTCTTCCTGCACCCGAGCGTCGCCGCGCTGGCCGCCGTCGTCACCGTGGCGGAGCGGGACGGCGACGACAACGACGGACCGGTCGTCGGGCCGGTGCCGCTCACCCCGATCCAGCACTGGTTCTTCGCCGGCGGGCGGGCGAATCCGCACCACTTCAACCAGTCCCACCTGGTGGAGCTCACCGGCGAACCGGACGAGGCGGCCCTGCAGCTGGCGCTGGCGGCGTTGCTGGAGCACCACGACGCGCTGCGGATGCGGTTCGAGCTCGTCGACGGCGAGTGGCACCAGCGCAACGCCGACGTCGAGCCGGTCGAGGTCCTCACCTCGTGCGATCTGTCCACAGTGGACGGCGACGCCCAGGACGCGGCGATGGAGGCGGTCGCCGACAGCGTCCACGCCGGCTTCGACCTGGGCACCGGCCCGCTGCTGAGGGCCGTGCTCCTCCGGTTCCGGCCGGACCGCCGGCCGTACCTGTTCCTGGTCGCGCACCACCTCGTGGTCGACGGGGTGTCGTGGCGGATCCTGCTCGACGACCTGGACACCGCCTACCACCAGGCGCTGCGCGGCGACGCGATCGACCTCGGCGCCAGGACCACGTCGTTCCGCGACTGGGCGGTCCGGTTGCGCGAGCACGTCGCCGGCGGCGGGCTCGACCACGAGCTCGACCACTGGACGGCCGCCGTCGATGGCGTTGCCCTGACAGCCGACGATGGGCCGGCCGACGAGGCGCCGACCAGGGCCGCCACGCCGGTGGAGGCGGTGTCGGTGGCACTCGACGCGGAGGACACCGACGCGCTGCTGCGGGCGGCGCCCACCGCCTACCGCACCCGGATCAACGACGTGCTCCTGGCCGCGCTCGCCCGGGCGCTGTCGCGGTGGACCGGGCACGAGCGGGTGTCGCTGGAGCTGGAGGGCCACGGCCGCGAGGACGTGCTCGACGGCGTCGACCTCTCCCGCACGGTCGGCTGGTTCACCACCGTCTTCCCGGTCGTCCTCGACGTGCCGGACAGCGGCTGGCGGGAGCTGGTCAGGTCGGTCCGCCGGCAGTTGCGGGCCATCCCGGGCAACGGGTTCGGCTTCGGGGCGTTGCGCCACCTCGGACGGCTGAGTGTCGACGGGCCCGGCCCGCGGGTGTCGTTCAACTACCTGGGCCAATGGGACTCCCGCGCGCAGGACGAGGAGCACAGCCTGTACCACGCGGTGCACACCTCGATCGGGCGCGACCACGACCCGGCCGACCATGGGGACCACCTGCTGGCCGTGGTCGGGGAGGTCGGCGACGGACGCCTGGAGTTCTCCTGGTCCTTCCATCCGGACCTGGTCGACCGGATCGTCGTCGAATCCGTCGCCGGCGACTTCGCCGACGCCCTGCGGGCCATCGCGCGGGACTGCCGGGAGGCGGCGCGATGACCGTCCCCCTGGCCCGCAATCGCGACTACCGCCTGCTGTGGGGCAGCCAGGCGGTGTCCGAGGTCGGCTTCCACGCGTCGCTGATCGCGTTCCCGCTGGTGGTGTTCGCGCTCACCGGCTCCCCGGTCGCCGCCGGGCTGGTGCTCGGGGTCGACGCGGCGGCTCAGCTGCTCGCCGGGCTGCCGGCCGGCGCGCTCGCCGACCGCTGGGACCGCAGGAGGATCATGCTCGGCTGCGAGGCCGTCCAGGCGGTCGCGGCCGCCTCACTGGTCGCCGCGCTGTGGTGGGAGACCGCGGGCATCGCGCACCTGGTCGCGGTCGCGGCCGTCATGGGGGTGTGCCGGGCACTGTTCGAGCCGGCCGAGGACGCGTGCCTGCCGCGCCTGGTGCCCGAGTCGCAGCTGGCCACGGCCGTCTCGATGAACGCGGCCCGCTCCTCGCTCGGCCAGATGTCCGGGACCGCGCTCGGCGGCGCGCTCTTCGCCGTCGGCCGGGCGGTGCCGTTCGCGGTCGACCTGCTCACCCACGTGGCCGCGTTCACCGCGCTGCTGTTCCTGCGGCTCCCGCCGCGGGAGGCACCACCCGACCGATCGTCCCGGCTCGGCCGCGACATCGCCGACGGGCTGCGCTGGGTGTGGCGACGCCGCGAGATCCGGGTCACCGCATGGTGCGCGGTCAGCCTCAACCTGTTCTTCAACGCCTTCTACCTGGTGGTCATCGTGCTCGCCCAGAGCCGAGGGGTGTCCACGGCGGAGATCGGGGTCATGGCCGCCATGCTCGGCGTCGGCGGCATCCTCGGCTCGCTGATCGCGCCGTACCTGCACGCCCGGCTGAGCCCGTACGTGTCGATCACCAGCGTGTTCTGGGCGCTGACGGTGCTCACCCCGGCGGCGGTCCTCGTCGAGGACGGCTATCTGATGGGGGCGCTGTTCGCCACGATGGCCCTGCTCGCCCCGACCGCGAACACCACGATCAACACCCACCAGCTGCTGCTGACCCCCGATGAGCTGCGGGGCCGCCTGACCGGGGCGATGGGCGTCGCCACCGGTGTCGCGGCGGCGCTGGGCCCCGCCCTGGGTGGGCTGCTGCTGCAGCTCGTCCCCGGCGACCGCGCCGTGCTCGTGTGCGCGGCCGGCATCGCCGCGGTCACCGTGCTGGTGACCGTCAACCCGACCCTGCGCAGTTATCCCGACGAATCCCGACCGAGGAAGGACGTACTCACGTGAACGACGACATCCGCTACCAGGTGCTGGTCAACGACGAGGGGCAGTACTCGCTGTGGCCGGCGCACAACGAGGTGCCGGCCGGCTGGCGGCCCGACGGGACGGAGGGCACCAGGCAGGAGTGCTCCACCCACGTCGACCAGGTGTGGACCGACATGCGCCCGCGCAGCCTCCGCGAGCAGATGGACGCCGGCCGGTAGCCGCCGCCGCGCCGGCGGACCCGGCGGCGCGCAGCCGCTAGCCTGCGGCGCATGGAGCAGCGAGCCAGGGTGCTGGTGGTCGAGGACGACCAGCGCCTGGCCGCGTCGGTGCGGCGCGCGCTGGAGTACGAGTCGCTGACGGTCACGGTGGCGCACGACGGGCCGACCGCGCTGGTGTTGGCCGCGAGCGGCCGCCCGGACCTGGTGATCCTGGACCTGATGTTGCCCGGCCTCGACGGTATCGGGGTGTGCCGGGCGCTGCGCGCGGCCGGCGTGGCCCGGCCGATGGTGCTGATGCTGACCGCTCGCGACGCCACCGCCGACCGCGTCGCCGGGCTGGACGCCGGGGCCGACGACTACCTGGTCAAGCCGTTCGAGTACGACGAGCTGCTGGCCAGGGTCCGTGCCCTGCTGCGGCGCCGCGCCCCGGCGGCCACCGGGCCGAAGCTGGTGATCGCCGACCTGGTGGTGGACCCGGACACCCGGCAGGTGCGCCGCGGCGACCGGCCCGTCGAGCTGACGGCGTTGCAGTTCGAGCTGCTCGCCTGGCTGGTGCGCAACCGGCGCCGGGTGCTCAGCCGCCAGCAGTTGCTGGACGCGGTGTGGGGCGGCGGCACCGCGGCCACCAGCAACGTGGTGGACGTGACCGTCGGGGTGCTGCGGGCGCGGCTCGAGGCCGGCGGCGAGCCGCGGCTGCTGCACACGGTGCGCGGCGTCGGCTATGTGCTGCGGGACGGCTGAATGTCGATCAGGACCAGGGTGACTTTGTACGGCATCGGGATCGTCGCGCTCGTGCTCGGCGTGATCTCGACGCTGTTCCTGCTGCTCATCGTGGGCACCGTGCCGCAGAACCAGGACAAGGAGCTGACCGAGCGGGCCGAGGCCGCGGTGGCCGCGATCGCCACGGCCACCGCCGATGACCTCACCGCCCGGCCGCCGCTGGCCGCCGTCGACCTGGCCGACAGCACGGAGTTCGCCGTGCTGGTGCTCGACGCCGACGGCACCCCGCTGTCCAGCACCGGCGTGGTGGACGGGCGGCCGCCGCCGATCCCGTCCGACGTGCTGGCGCGGGTCGACGCCGACGGGTTCACGACCGCGACGGTCGCGGCCGGGCCGGTGTCGCTGCGCGTGCACGTGCGCCCGTGGCAGCGGCCCGAGCTCGACCGGTCCGGCTACGCGGTGGCGGCGCAGACCACCGGCCGCATCCGCACCGACCGGCAGGGCGCGGTGGCCGTGCTGGTGCTGTCCGGCGTCGGCTCGCTCCTCGCGGCGGCCGTGGGGATCTGGCTGGTGGCCGGTCGGGCGCTGCGGCCGCTGCGCCAGCTCACCGCCACCGTCGACGAGATCGGCCGCTCCGGCGACCTCGGCCGTCGGCTGCCGGACGTCCGTGGCCGACGCGGTGACGACGTCGGCCGCCTCACCCTCGGGTTCAACGCCATGATGTCGCGGCTGCAGGAGGCGCACCGGTGGATGGCCGAGGCCCTCGCCGCGCAGCAGCGGTTCACCGCCGACGCGTCGCACGAGCTGCGGACGCCGCTGACCACGGTGCGCAGCAACGTCGGGTTCCTGCGCACCCATGCCGACGCGGCCGAGCCGGACCGGGCGGCCGCGCTCGCCGACATCGAGGCCGAGAGCGCCAGGATGAGCCGCCTGGTGGACGACCTGCTCACCCTCGCCAGGGCCGACAGCGGCCAGCGGCTGCGGATGGAGCCGCTGGACCTCGGCGAGCTGGCGCAGCAGGTGTGCCGGCAGGCGCGCACCGTGCACCCGGACCGACAGGTGCACTGCGCGGGTGCCCCGGTCCGGGTGGTCGGCGACGACGACGCCCTGCGCCGGCTGCTGTGGATCCTCCTGGACAACGCGGTCGGGCACACCGCCGACGGCGGCACCGTGTGGGTGGCGGTGACCGACCGCGGTGGACGCGCCGCCCTGCAGGTGTCCGACGACGGGCCCGGCATCGCCCCGCACCTGCTGGAGCGGATCTTCGACCGGTTCTTCCGCGCCGACGAGTCCCGCAGGCACGGCGGCGCCGGGCTCGGGCTGGCCATCGCACGGTGGATCGTGTGGGCCCACGGCGGCGAGATCACGGCGTCGAACAACACCCGTGGCGGGGCCAGCTTCGTCGCCGAGCTGCCTTCATCGAATCCTTAGATCCGGCTCATCGGCGGCTCACCGCGGGCCGCCAGCCTGGGTGCGTGAACCGGGACGTGGTGTTCGTGCTGCTGCTCGTGCAGGCCGCCGCCGGGCTCTTGGCGTCGGTGGGCGAGCTGGTGGTGATGGGCTCGCCGCTGTACCTGGCGGCGCCGCTGCTCAAGGCCGTGGCGATCATGGTGATCGCCGGGCGGGTGGCGCGCGGGCGGCGGTGGGCTCTCGTCGCCGCGGTCGTCGCGCAGTGGCTGGGACTGCTCGGGCTGTGGTTCGGGCTGGCGCTCGGCGTGCTGCCCGGCCTGGACCCGACGCTCACCATGGTGGGGCTGCTCACCGAGGTGGCGCTGCCGGTCGCGGTCATCGTGCTGTGCGCCCAGCTGCTGGCCGCGCGTCCGCACGCCGCCGCCCCGCGAAGCGGCGGCCCGCACGCCATTGGCCCGGACGGGACCCTGGTGGTGGCGCGGTGAACCCGCTCGACGTGTTCTTCGCCGGAATCGCGCCGCAGCACGTGCCGGCGCTGGTCGCCGGGCTGGTGACCGCGGTGTGGCTGGCCAAGACCACGCTGGGCATGACCACCCTGGGCACGACCGGGCGGTGGCGGCCGCCGTCGGTGGTGGACCGCTGGGCCGGCGTGCTGCTCGGGGTGAGCGCCGCCGTGCACCTGGCGCTGCCGCTCAACCCGCACCACGGTCCGCTGGTGAGCGGCGCGTTCGTGGCGAGCGGTGCCGCCTTCGCTGTGGTGGCGTCGTGTGCCCTTCGGGGACGGAGTTGGCGCGCGGCGGCGGCGCCGGTGGTGGTGGCGACGCTCGTCGGCTACCTGGTGGCGGTGGGCCGCGGCGAGGAGGCCGACCAGGTGGGCATCGCGACCGCGCTCGTCGAACTGGTGGCGCTGGGCCTCGCCATGGTGCCGCGCGACGGAGCCCGGCTGCGGCGGTTCGCCGGTGGCGCGGCGACGGTGGTCGCGACGTTCCTGGTGGGGGCCGTGGTGTGGGTGGCGTCCATCCAGGCGCACGCCGCCGGCCCGTCCGCCGGGCCGTCCGCCAGCCCGCCATCCGCCGGGCCATCCGCCGGGCCGGCCGATGGTCACGCCCACACGCACGAGCACGCCGGGCGCACCCAGGCCGGGGTGATCATGCGGCCGCTCGGCGACGCGCACCACGCCACCGACGAGCAGCGGCGGGCCGCCGACGACCTTGCCGCCCGCACGCTCGCGGCCACCGCCCGCTACGCCGACCTCGCGGCCGCCCACGCCGACGGGTACCGCTCGGGGCTGGCGGCGGCGGGCACCGACGTGCACCTGGAGCACCAGGGACACAAGTCCGACGGGGTGACCCTCGACCCCGAACGGCCCGAGATGCTCGTGTACGCGATCGAGGGTGGGCGGGCGACCCTGCTGGGCGTCGTGTTCGTGATGGAGCGCGCCGGTGTGCCCGGCCCGGAGCCCGGCGGTCCGATCACCCGGTGGCACGCCCACAACGTGTGCCTGTCGGTGCTGCCACCCGGGCTCGGCGTGGTGTCACCGTTCGGCGGCTGCCCGGCGTTGTCGGTCAGCGTGCTGACCCCGGAGATGATGCACGTCTGGGTGGTGGCGAACCCGTCCGGCCCGTTCGCCGAGGGCCTCGACGAGACGTGGGTACGGGCCTACCACGCCGAGCACGGCCGCCCCGCCTAACACCCGCCCGGTCAGACGCGCCGCCCGGTCAGACGCGCCGCCCGCCGGCGGCCGCGCGTCTAACGGCCGCGTGCCGGCCTCGGCGTGACCCAGATGGTGATGACGGCGCGCACCACCACGGTGCCCGCTTTGTCGTGCAGCGACACCGGCACCGCCAGCTCGGCCGGGTCGCCGAACTCGGGGACGGTGTCGAGCGAGGCGACGGCGCGCAGGCCCGTCGTCGCCTTGGCCAGGTACTCGACGGTCATGCCCTTGGGCAGCCAGCGGTGCGTCGGCGGCACGGTGGCCTCCGCGAGCATCCCCATGGCCAGCTCCGCGAGGTTGCACGCCGCGATGGCGTGGAAGGTCCCGATGTGGTTGCGCACGCCCCACCAGAGCGGTGCCGTCGCCTCACAGTGGCCGGGCCGCAGCTCGACGACGGTGGGCAGGATCGTGCGGAAGTACGGCGCCCGCAGCCACACCGCGCCGGAGAACAGCCGGTTGCCCACCGGCAGCGACCGCAGCCGCTGCCACCTGTCCAGAGTGGTCATGCCGGCCATTGTGGCCCGCGGTCGTGAGTGGCGTTTGGTGTTCTGGCACCAATCGCCACTCACGAGGTGAGCTCGGCCACCGGGCCCTCGTGCAGTGCCAGGTACACGCGGTCACGCAGGACGTTGGCCTCGGCGTCGGTGAGGGTGCGGTCGACCGGGCGCAGCACGAGCCGTACCAGGACGTTGCGCTGGCCCGGCTCCAGGCGCAGCCGGGCGCGGGCCGCCGGCGGCAGCGCGTCGTGCCCGGTGTCGGCCAGCACCTCGACGCTCTCGGCGGCGTCGGCGGCCGGCCCGAGGGCCAGGCGCACCCGGTCGCCGAGCGCCTCGGCGGTGGCGTCGGTGTCCGGCCCCACCACCAGCGACAGGTCGCGGCGCACCGGCGGCCGCTGCGACACCGGCCGGTACGTCGCGAGGTCGAGCAGCTGGCCGGCGACCCGCTGGTCCGTCGCCCGCAGGAGCCGGATGTCGGGGATTCCCTTGCGCAGCATGAGCAACCGGTCCAGGCCGAGCCCCATGGCGAGCCCCGTCCAGGCGTCGTCGAGGCCACAGCCGCTCAGGATCGACGGCGCCGCCAGTCCGCACTCCCCGACCTCGACCCACTCGCCGCGCCACCGGACGTCGACCTGACGGCCGTCGCAGGTGTACGGGTGCACGGCGTCGACCGCCCGCCAGGTGGCGCCGGGCAGCGCGGCCCGGACCACGGTGTCGATCATGGCGAGGAGGTCGGCTGCGGCGAGCGGGCGGCCGCGACGCAAGCGCCACAGGTCGAGCTGGTGCGGGGTGCCGGTGTGCAGCCGGTCCACGCTGTCGCGGCGGTAGCACAGGCCGGGGCAGGCGAGCAGCACGTCGCCGGGCGGTGTCGGTTCCGACGCCAGCGCGCGCAGCGCCGGCGGGACCATGGCCGTGGTGTGGCTGCGCAGCACCTGCCCGGCGGCGACGTACCGGGTGTAGCGGGCGTCGCGGGTCACAGCGTCGGCCGGATAACCCAGGTGCTCGTAGTTGTCCTCGACGGTGACGACGGGGTGCGCCCGGACGAGGCGCGACTCCCCTGGCAGGGCGTTCACCATGGCGTCGACGACGAGCTGCACGGCGTGCGGCCCGGCGGCGGGATCGGTCAGGTCGCGGACGGCCAGACAACGGTCGAGCTCGGCCGTGGACAGGGTGGACGGGACGTGCGGCATGGTGGAGCTCCTCGCGGGATCGGCGGGTTCGGGTCGACACCCCGACCGGCCGCGCGGGCGATCATCGCCTCAGCCGCGGCCGGCCGGGCACCCGAATCGCCGCCACCACACACCCCAACGGTAGGCCCGCACACCACCCGATTAACCGCCCGCTTGACCGACTGAAGGCGCCTTTCAGTCGGGTAGGCCGACTGAAGGCGCCCTTCAGCCAATTCAACGCGAATTCAACGGACCGCCGGGCGGTTCGGTGATCGGGTCCTCGTCGTCGTCCTCGCCGCGGATCTTGCCCACCACGATCACGATGGCCAGCAGGACCACCGGGCCGACCACCGCCGCGCCCAGCAGGACGAGGTCGTGCCAGTCGCCGCCGCCGACGTGGGCCAGGGTCGTCATGCGCACCACCCTACGTCAGTAACCTTGACAGGATCAACGCTTTGTCGAAGACCACGACAGCTGATAGCTTCTGTCAGAATTCCAGCCAGGTGAAGGCGAACCAGGGGCGACACGAGGACGGGGCCATGGCCACGGTGGGCACGACCTTCCGGGAACGGATCCGCGAGCAGTTGCACACCGCCATTCTCGACGCGGCACGTGAACAGGCGGTGGAGCGCGGCTGGCGAAACGTTCGGATGGGAGACGTGGCCGCCGCCGTCGGGGTCAGCCGGCAGACCCTGTACGCGGAGTTCCAGAACAAGGACACCCTCGCCGAGGCGGTCGCGGTCCGCGAGCTGCTGCACCTGCTGTCGTCGCTGAGCGCGGAGCTGGACGGGCTCAGCGGCAGCCTCTACGACGTGGTCCGCGCCGGGGTGCGGTTCGTGCTCGACGAGGCTGCCGCGAACCCGGTGCTGCACGCCGCCCTCACCGGCGCCCGCCCGGCCGACAACGAGCTGCTGCCGCTGCTGCTCAAGAGCGTCGAGCCGATCATCACGGCGGCGCAGGAGATCCTCACGAGCTTCGCCGTCGGCCGTTTCCCCGAGTTGGACGCCGCCGCGCTCGACCTGGGCGTCGAGTCGCTCATCCGGCTCGTGGTGAGCTACCTGGTGCTGCCAGTACACCCGCACGAGGAGATCGCCGAGCGGGTGGCCACCGCGACCGTCCGGGTGGCCGGGCTCGCCGGCCCGCCCGGCGGCTGAGACAGCGGCGACTGAGACAGCTCAGAGCACCGACATCTCGGCGCGGATCTTCGCGAGCAGCTCCCTGCTCTGCTCCGGCGTCTCCGCGTCGACCGCGAGCCGGTCGAACACATGCCGGTACGCCTCGACCTCGTCCGCCTTGTCGATGTACAGGGCGCCGGTCAGGTGCTCGATGTAGACCAGGTTCGGCAGTTCGCGTTCGGCGAACCGGAGCATGGTGAACGCGCCCTCCGCGGCGTATCCGCTGACCTGGTTCGGCACCACCTGGATGGCGATGTTGGGCTGCTGCGTCAGCTTCATCAGGTGGGCGATCTGGGCCCGCATCACGTCCCTGCCGCCGATGGGCCTGCGCAGCACCGCCTCGTCGAGGATCACCCACAGGCGCGGCGCGGTCGGCCCGACGAGGAGCTTCTGCCTGCGCATCCGCAACGCGACCCGCCGCCTCGTCAGCTCGTCGATCGTGGCCTGCCACCCGTGACTCACGATGGCCATCGCGTAGTCCTCGGTCTGCAGCAGACCGGGGACGAACCGCACCTCGCACGTCTTGATGAGGGAGGCCGACTCCTCCATCCCGACGTAGGCCTGGAACCACGTCGGGATCGAGTTCGAGTAGCGGTACCACCAACCCCGCTCGTGGGAGTTGACGCACAGGACGAGCAGGAAGTCGCGGTAGTGGTCGTCCGTCACGCCGTACAGGTCCAACAGGCGAACGGCGTCGTCCTTCTTGAGGCGCACCCGGCCCAGCTCGAGGCGACTGATCTTCGACGGGGAGCAGTCCAGCTCGGCGCCGGCGTCCTCCTGGGAGATCTCCCCCGCCTCGCGCAACCTTCGCAGGTGCGCGCCGAGGATCATCCGCGGGGCGGTCGGTCCACGGCCCTGCTCGTCGCCGGTCGGCCCTCGCCACGGCCCGGGATCAACCACGGCCATCACCCACCCTCTTCGCCCGCCGATCGCGTCGCGCCACCGTACGATCACTGATCGTGTTCGGCAACCCTCCCGACTCCTCTGCGTCACCGCACTGGGCCATGTGGCCTGGACGATGGGGGAACGGCCACGACAAGCCCGTGCACGTGCAGGTCGAAACAACCCGAAAGTGGACGCGCGCCCCATCCCATCGACACGCCCGACGGCTCCGGTCAGTGGATCGCGAACCCGGTGTCGACCGCGGCGGCCGGGCGGGCCATGACCGGCCTCGGCCTCGCCCTGACCTTCGTGACCCTCGGGCTGCTGCTGC